>Ga0265295_1004956_pt1 | contig 17472 bp, 14 predicted proteins | sample Munlansysbiofilm_FD_192503 | JGI IMG/M metagenome (GOLD analysis project Ga0265295, IMG submission 192503) | Leachate microbial communities from a municipal landfill in Southern Ontario, Canada - Methane capture system biofilm | ecosystem: Engineered > Solid waste > Landfill > Unclassified ...
CAATTAGCAACTTCTTCTTTTGTCTCGTGGCCGCAAAATCTACAATAATACATAATATTTTCCTACCCATGTAATTATATGAAATATCTTTCGTGTAGTCAATTATATTATAATTGCAAACATGAATGAAAACCGATTAAGAAAAGGGTCCGAGACATATCCTCGGGCCCTTTTTAAATGTTGTTAGAAATTAAACAGTAGCAAGGCTAGGGGCAACGATTTGATAGTTGCCACTATAAATACCGACAAAACCATTAACGGAAATAACATCATCTTTGTTAACGGCTTCAAAAGCCGCGACTTCTTCAGCATCGACATTTGTTTTATGGCAATAAACCTGGAAATCCTTGGTTCCTGTGGTAACTACAATAGTAATTCCCGAGCGACCATCTCCCTTATCGGTTGATTTGACGGTACCACTTAAACTCACATAGCGATTTTGATCAGCAAATGTAATCACGGCTGACTCATTAAGAACTAATGTGTTCGGTTTTGTAATCTCGTCACTTGATGCTAATACTTCCATTTTTTCGGGTTTAACTTCCATTAAACCACCATAGATATCAAGTGAACCGACGACGCGGAAAATGGTGTCTGTTGATAATGACTCCGGTAAATCTTCTTCGTCTAATCCATAAAGAAGAATTGCAGAATCACCGTCACCAACGAATACTCCCTGATAAATATTACCAGTAAACATACCAAGGTAATAACATTCAAAAGCAACGCCTGCGCCTTTAGCCATTCCTGCACCATCATTAGCAGAATAAATATCGGCGATTTTTACTACCGATAAAGTATTGACGCGAACATTATAGTTTTTGGTAACACCAGTGGAGTCGCCATCATATAAAACGACAGCACTCAAACGGCACATCGCATATTCGTCTTCGAATTGGTTACTATAAGGTGGGGTAATTAAAGCCTCATCACCTGTTTCACTGACAGCAATAAAAGTGCTTGTATATCCCAAACTAAGGGGGTCGTTAACAGCAGTATATTGAATGTCAAAAGCATAACCAAGATATGTAACATCAGTGATAAGATCAAAGTCAATCGTGACTCCGGTCGTCGAAATTGTAGGATAAATAACTAATTTTATCGCTTCAGCAGCTGCTTCGACAGCTGTGTAGTGAGTAACCGTAACGGCACATTTAGCCGTTTTTCCACCATCCGCTGCAGTTGCGACGACGTTTGTCGTACCTTCGCTAACTGCCGTGACAAGACCATCTTCGTCCACAATCGCAACAGCTGCATTTTCACTCGACCAGGCTAATTCTTTATTGAGAGCATCGGCGGGTTCGAAACTAACGTCGAGCTGTTCGCTTTCAGCTTCGGCTCCGATTGCGAGTTCGATGGCGTCCGGCGTAATTTGCAAACCGGTAACTCCTACCGGTTCTTCGGCACAACCGCTCAAAAGCGCAATCGACATGACTGCTAGTGACAAGATAGTACTAATTCTTTTCATACTTTTATCTCCTTTTCGTTATTTATGAATTGAAAACCAAATCAGCATTCTTACACAAACTAACCTGATAAGAGATGTTACCTGATAAAGATTCATATTTTAATAGAGCACCAGTGACGTTGAAGGTTTCGTTTTCCACTTGGAAATAAAGTGGATCAAGGATGCGATCAAAACCCGAACCAGCGCGATCGTAAACGTGAACATTGTCCGATATGCGAAGATTAATCAATCCTTCCAAATCGTCCATACAATAAATGGTCAAGGCGTTGGAATCATCTTCCTTATAACCACCCGTTCCGTGTAGATTATTAACAGTGACGACGACATTGATATATTTGTCATCATTTCCTTCGGCCGCCGTTATAACTAACGGATCAATCGCGTTACCGCTTGATATCAATGTAATATCGTCTTCGGAAGGATAGTATGGCGAATAGCTGACGCTTGTCATTTGCAAATTGCCGTTAAACTCAGTGATAATACCGGTTAAACCAATCAAATTGCCTATCGTCAATAGTGGGGCATATGACTTATAACCTGAGAAAATAAAGAGACCATAACGTTGAGTGAGACCAGTATCCTCGTCTTCGATATCGAGATTGATGTAGGCATCAGTACCAATTGTCTTGGCAACAATACCTTCAAGGTAGACCTTGGCGTCAAGCCAGTCATCCGGATTTTCATTAACTTCTTTTAAACTAGTAACTGTAGATGCACCATAGTAAAAATCAGGATCAGGATCATCGGACCAAATACGAATACCTAGCTCTTGAGCCTGCATGTCGGCATCATAAAACGCCTGAGTATAGCGTGATGCAGAAATACCTTTGGCTCCTGAATAACTTTCTTGCACAAGCCAGAGGTTAATCATTTTAAAATCGTTCAATGAAGGATTATCAACATAAGCAACCCAAATATATGACAAGAAACGAGTTCCAGTCGAATCGGCAAGGGCATGGGTGATGCTTTCGCTTTCGCTTGATAAAACGATAACTTTTGCGGTATCAAGCTTTTCGGCCGTAAATTTAGCCGCAGCTTTGCCCCAAGGTTGAATTTGACCGGTTGATTCCGGCGTATCAACGCCGATAAAACGAGCTTTGATTCGATCTTCGGAAACAACGGAAGTAAAGTGAGCGGTATCACCATCAACATTGTTGAAAAGCGTTACCTCGCCGATTCCGTCCTCAAGAAAATCATAACCTTCATATTCGTTAGCCAGTTTTGTCTGTTCGACATAGTCGATAAAAGGCTGATTGTCACAGCCACTGACAACACCGACAACGAGAGGTAAGAGGATAAATAGCAAATTTCTTTTTTTCATTAATTAAACCTCACTACCAAAGATGCATTCGGTTAAAGCATCATTAAAAGCTTGTTCAACAGTCTTAATACCTAATAAAACATTGGAAATAATTCCGCCAACTTCATCGCGGGCTGTGGCACTACCGACAAAAACCGGTGAATAGAAATATGAATCACGCATGTTAATTGTGATATTAGCGGTTTTCGTATATAGATTAACGTCGGCACCTGCCGCATTCAAATGAGTTTGATACTCCGGAGTTTCATACGATGAAATACGCACCGGTTCATAACCAGTCATAATTGAGTAACGGGCGGAATTCTCGCTGTTAGATATAAACTTGTAAAATTCCCAGGCTGCTCTTTTTTGGGCGGTCGAGGCTCTCTTAAAGAAAGTGATTGACGGTCCTTGCGAGATAACAGCTGGTTCTTCGGCATCAATTGAGGGTGGAATCGCCACTCCGACTTCAAAGTTCGGCGAGAAGTTATAGCTAGTACCACCGGTTGAACCGATAGTCATCAAAACGGTGCCGTCGGTAAACTGAGTTGAAGTATAGGAGTTATTCGGCGAGGCGCCTTTGGTAACAAAGAGACCCTCATCATAAAAGACTTTCAATTGTGAGATTAAATCTTTTGCTTCTTGATTGTTAAATAAATAATGATTGGCTGATTCTTTTGATGTATAAGGTATTCCTAACTGCTCACATAAGGTGATGAACAAGTTAGAATCAGAATCATATCCTAATGGAATTTTTGTCGGCGCAATAGCTTTAATGGCACGAGAGACTGTTAACATCTCCGCCCAAGTAGTCGGCACTTCAAGTTCGTACTGTTCAAAGAAATCAACATTATAAAACAATGCTTCTGTCGATTTACTAAACGGCACTGAATATAAGCCTTGAACTTGATAATCGAGACCTTCGCCCCAATAACCGGCGACAAAATCATCAACACCGGATTTAACGACTTCACCTTGCTGGTGAGAACCTTCTTCTTCAGTAAAACCAATTTCCGCATCACTAATGTAAGGCGTCATGTTTTCAATTGCGCCAGATTCGATATAATCGGCAACGTGATCGGGATAGCAAAAAGCCATCGTCGGGGTGTTGCCAACCGGAATCGCGGAGTTGATTTTTTTCCGTATATCATCGTATCCGCCTTGTGAAGCGTGATTAATTACTACGTCGGGGTGTTCCTCGGTAAAATCCGCAATCATGCCATTTAAAATTTCTTGGTTAGTTTGTCCCATCGTATGCCAAAAGACAACTTGGGTTCTTCCATCGCCATCACAACCCGCCAAAAGAAGGGCGAACGTAAAGGGGAGAGCGAGAAAATTTTTCTTACTAGCCATCAATTAACCCTCCGAGCTAAAGACACATGCGGTTAAAGCATCTTGGAAAGCTTTATCAATCGTCTTCAATCCGAGTAAAACGTTGGCGATGATACCATCAACTTCATCACGAGCGGTCGATGAACCTCTAAAGGCTGGAGAAACGAAATACCAATCTTCGATTGATGGAACGAATTGAGCGACATCGCTAATTAATTCGGATTCAGTACCAGGAACAACTTCGCGATCAGTTGTATATTGTGGAGTAGCAAATGAGGAACTACGAACTGGATTGTAGCCTGATAAAACAGAATAGATTGCAGAATTTGTAGTGTTGCTAATCCATTTGTAGAAGAGCCAGGCAGCGATTTTTTGATTCGCGGAAGCTCTTTTGAAAATAGTAATGGAAGGTCCTTGCGAAATGACTTTTTGTGACATCACTTCGGTCGTTGGATTTTGATATTGGGGAACAGCAGCGACGCCAACTTCAAAGTTTTCCGAGAAATTATAGCGAGTTCCACCAGTTGAACCGACGGTCATGTATAGTTTACCTTCAGTGAACTGAGTCGAAGTATAAGCGTTATTTGGAGAAGTTCCTTGAGTGGTAATTAAACCTTCGTCAAACCAACTCTTAAGATCTTGAACCATTGCTTTAGCCTGTGCGTTGTTAAAGAGGAAATGATTTTCTGGATCAGTTGAAGTATATGGAATGCCCATTTGTTCACAAAGAGTAATAAACCAGTTAGCATCGGAGTCATAACCAAATGGGGTTGATTCAGAATCAATTACCTTGATTTGGCGGGCAACCGAGATTACTTCGGCCCAAGTCGTCGGAACGCTTAAATCGTGAGCATCAAAGAAATCTTTGTTGTAGAACAACGCTTCGGTTGATTTGCTAAAAGGTACTGAAAAAATACCTTGTTCAGCATATTCTTGACCTTCTTGCCAATAAGCAGGGATGAAATCCTCAGTGCCATTAGCGAGGGTTAAATCACCTTCAATGCCAAGACCGAGAACGGGATCTTCGACGAATTCAGTTAAATCTTGAACGGCACCAGCGCTCATATAGTCAGCAACGTGGTCGGGATAGCAATAAGCCATTGTCGGCGTCGTGCCGGCAGGAATGGCTGAAGAAATCTTATCGCGGATTTCTGGATAACCTCCTTGCGAGGCATGTTCGATTGTGATTCTCGGGAAAACTGCATTAAATCCCGAAATCATTTGATCTAAAACGACGCGATTAGCGGCGCCCATCGTATGCCAGAAAGTAATACTGGCTTTGAGCTGTGTGGGATCACCATTATACTCTTCTTCGGGTCCGCCATCGCAACCGACAAGAGCCATGGATCCAATCAAAACCGCAACAAGTAGTGATGGAAATCTGCTTTTGAAATTTTTCATAAATACTCCTTTTTTTCTATTTTTAAGCAATTTTGCTTATTAATACCTTTCTAATTATCCTTTGATGCCGGCACGTCCGACACCTTTCATAATATATTTTCTAAAGAAAATGAACAAGAGAAGAAGGGGAACAGTAACAAGCACGGTCGCGGCCATCTGTAATCCGTATTCAGGTTCACCGGCTGTCGTCGAGAACGAAGAACGAAGACCGTTTGTAATCAGGCGGTATTCTTGCTTGTCAGCCACGAGATTGGGCCACACATATGAGTTCCATGCACCCATCAACTTCAAAATAAAGATTGAGATGAGTGTTGGCATACTAAGCGGTACCATAACATTCCATAGATAACTCCAGTCGGTCTTACCATCTACTTTGCTCGCTAAATAAAGCTCATTGGGAATTTGTAAAAAATTCTGCCGGAGCAAATAGATGTAGAAGACACTGACCCAGAAAGGAACAATCATGGCTGTAAAGACACCGAGCTGATTACTGAGCCAACCAAAATTGGAAACGGTAATATAGTTGGTAATGACCATCATTTCGCCAGGAATCATCATCGTTGCTAAAAGTAAAGCAAAGAAGGTGGCCTTGCCTTTAAATTGGAGTCTTGCAAAAGCAAAGGCGGCGAAGATTGTCGTGACAAGCGTTCCAAGCGTCGAGATAACGCCGACAATCAATGTGTTCGTAAGGTAAGTCGCAAAATCAAAGCGGTCGAAAACATCGACATAATTCGACCACATGACGATTTCCGGCCAGAATGTTTGCTGTGAGGCGCGGATTTCGGTATTGGTTTTAAGCGAAGTGATAATCATCCAGTAAAATGGAACGAGAACAATGATCGCCATGACTAGTAAGAAGGCATAAATTAATATCATCGAAATAGCCTTCATGACTTTTTGCAGTTTTTCAAGTTGCGTGGCTGAGAGTCCGCCTTCTTTAATGACTAAAGTCATCGACCTGGTGTCGATACTTTTGTATTCAGGTCTTAAACGGCGCGCTTCGTTTTTTTCGGAGCGTGTTTTCAAATGGAGCAATTTGTGTATGTCAAGTTTCATTTGCACTGACCTCCTTAATAATGAACGCGCTTCTTAGATATCCAAAATTGAATACCGGTGAAGGAAAGAATGACGAGGAAGAGTAAAACGGCCGCGGCGGCGCCCAGGTGGACGTTACCATTATCAATCGAGTCATAAATATAAAAGACGACCGTGTACATGTTGTTGTTGCCAGGAGCGGTTCCGCTCTTGCCGAGAAGACCCATGACCGATGAGTATTCTTTGAAGGCCCCAATAAACGATGTAATCATAATGTAAAAGATTTGTGGGGATAAAAGTGGAACGGTAATGCTGGTGAATGTTTTAAAGCGACTAGCAGAGTCGACTTTCGCGGCATCGTAATATTGCTTATCGATATTTTGAAGTCCGGAGAGGAAAATCAAAATCTTATACGGAAGCGAATGCCAGATGATGTAAACACAAAGAGCAAACATTGCTTTTGAAGGATCGGCGCCCATATCAACCCAATATGTCGGCATTACTAGACCGAACAAAAAGTTCCAAAGACCGAAACCATCAAAGATGACGGCGAACACCATGCCGACGGCAATGGCGTTAGTGACGTAAGGAATAAAGAAGATGGTCTGGAAGATTTTCTTAAACCATTTAATTGAATTAAGGCTAACGGCGATAAGTAATGAAATGGTAATCGAGAGGGGAACGGTGACAAACACGATAATTAAGGTATTTGGAACCGCAAACTTAATAACGTCTGTGTAATATAGTTCAATGCCTTGATAAACGCGCGGAACTATTCCGAGAACATAACCAAAGTTATCAAGCGTAAAACCTTCGCTGGTACCTGTTAAATATCTATAATTTTTAAGGAAAGCGATGCCGATGGTGTTAACTAACGGATAAAAAATGAAGATACCCGTTAAAATGACGACAGGGGCAAGGTAGAGCCAAGCTTTCCAGTTGTTCTTTTTTTCCAAGGTTAGATAATCCTTTCCTCAGTTTTTTTATCGAAGACTAAGCATTTAACAGGTTTGACGGAGAAACGTACAAAACCGACTTTTACTTCAACGAGAGCATCAATGATGATTTTAGTATCATTCAACGCGCGATCATCGTCGATGTTAAGGATAACGTCACGACCAAGAGTGTTAATGGTTTTGACTTCGAGTGACAAAGCACCCTTATCATCAACAAGAAAACCTTCAGGACGAATGCCGACAATGACTTCTTGGTCAGCGACATTCTTATCTAAGTCGCGAACGAATTCGCCGGCGATATAAACTTTCTTATCCTTAATCTCACCTTTGAAAAGGTTAATCGGAGGAGTGCCAAGGAAGTTGGCGACAAATTTATTAATTGGATTGTTATAAACGTCTTGAGGAGCCGCTCTTTGTTGTTCGACACCAAGTTTCATAACAATGATTTCATCAGAGATGGACATTGCTTCTTCTTGATCGTGAGTGACGAAAATTGTCGTAATCTTTGTATCTCTTTGCAAACGGCGAATTTCTTCACGAGTTTGAAGACGTAAACGAGCATCGAGATTGGAAAGAGGTTCATCAAGAAGTAGAACTCGAGGTTTCTTAACCAAAGCACGAGCAATCGCCACACGTTGTTGCTGACCGCCGCTTAGTTGATTAGGTTTCCGTTCAAGCAAATTTTCAATTTGAACCAAAGCCGCTGTTTCACGAACCAGCTTATCAATTTCGTCTTTGTTCAAGCGGCGTTTATAATCATGCGCTTTACCGTTTTCATCAAGAATAACTTCTCCGGCACGATGCAAGACATCAAATGGATAACGTTCATGAACGTTGACTTTGATCTGTGACGGACGATACATTTTTGTTTTCTGGACGCCATCAGGACCAAAAACCGGCTCACCTTTGGTATGTAAAACAGTTTTGCCGTCAGTGTCAAATTCATCTTGTGTATATACAAGTGGAAATTCAAAGAGGAGACTCGCCAAATCGTTTTCGGAAGCGACGATTGCCTTTGCTTCAGGATATTGCTCCTTAACAAGTGCCACTGCTTTTGCAACCGAGGTCGGGACGAAATCTTTCGCCGACTCGTCAAAATCTTTGGCATTGCTTAGTGAAACGCGCTTAAAAACGGCATTACCTTCATCATCCTTGACTAACTCGCCTCTTAAATGCGAGTGTTGTTCACCAGGCTTACAGGCAACATGGTTCTTATAACGTTTTTGATCGTTAATGCGAATGTTCGTAAGCGGAAAAGCGACATTTTTAAAAACAGACATATGTGGATACAAGGCATAGTTTTGGAAAACTAATCCAATTCCGCGTTTGTCTGGGGCGAGGCGCGTAACATCCTCGTCACCGAACCATATTTCGCCAGAAGTTGGCTCAAGGAGTCCGGAAATCATATAAAGCGTTGTTGATTTCCCACACCCCGATGGTCCGAGCAATCCGATGAGTTTTCCGTCAGGGATGACCACGTTAAAATCATTAACGGCCACCGTGTCGTCGATATTCTTTTTCGGATTCCCAGGAAAAACTTTCGTTAAATTCTTAAGGCGTATTTCCATACTGATAATCTCTCCTATGGGTTAATTTCAATTGTGATTATATCACAGGGTCATAGCAAAATAAACACTATATTGTAACCAATTATATTATAATAGTTGCTGTTTTTTACTGTTTACAAGTTATTGTTTACAAGTTAAAAGAAGCGTTAGCATGCCGATCTTCATACTCTTCAAGACTCTTATAAATCATCTTTGTTTCGATATCAACACTGAAAATACCAAGCATGTAATCAGAAAAACTTTGATTGTTTTTGGTAAAGAAAAACATCGAGACACTAAACAAAACAGGAACTCCAAACGTAAAAAGAGAAACGATGATTTCAACAAATAAAAAGAGGCTAAACTTAGCAAGAAAGCGGCCGGCACTTGGTGAGACTGCTTTGTTCGTGACAAGACCAATATGAAAAATCTTGCGACCGAAAGTTTGTTTGCCACGCGAAAAAAGCAAAGGAACAGCCATTTCAAAAATAAGTAAACTCACAACAATTGAAACCGGCAAAATGAAGAAATTCGAAAACATTAAAATGGTCCGTGAGGCCGCATAATAATCGGGATTTGAATTAAGATAACTGTACGCAACTTCTTCAATAGCAATAAGGTAAAATTTATTCATTTTTGTCGCATCATATTCGGGATTGGGAATGATGCTTTGTGGTTCGCTACCGCTATAGACAAAATAATCACCAGGAATCGCCGTCTCTCCGATTTTTTGATTGTTGTAAAGAGCAATACCACCTGATGAGTCGGACTGATCAAAGAAATTCGGACTCGAATAAAAGGCAACAAGGGCTGATTCGTATTCACCATTAACCTCAATATAGTCAGTATTATCGGCGTAAAAATCAGTAATTAAATCATACTTTTCATCGGTATTTTTTACATAAAGATATGACGCTTCTTGGAGGCTTTCTCTCATCTGTAATGCCGAAAGATACGCAGGTTGGCGTTCCGAAATAGCTCGCGTGGCAAGCAAAAGAAGCGAAGACAAAATACCAACACACAACATATCAAAAAGAAAAGCCAGGATTCGCCTGGAATATTTGGCTTTGGCGTAATTTACTTCGATGATATCGGTATTTACTGGTGCTTCCGGCATGACTATTTTCCTAATTTAGCTTTCGTCGATTTATAAACCGCGGTGTCAACGACAAGCGTCCGTGTCGCCAAATCATGAATAGACTGAGATTTTTTCGAGACGAATAAAACAATCAAAGAAGCAGTACTTAAAATAATCGAACCAAAGGCGATTGAATAAAAGGGGACGGAGAAATCGCCGATTGTAAAAAGGGGTAGAAAGAACGATTCCGAGCCCCAAGTTAAAAAAGGCACAAAATTGAGAGCTATTGAGAAAGTAATAATTTCCAAGAGACCACGAACAATTATTTGCCCATAGCTCAATTTTTCTTTTGTCACAGGTTGAAGTGACATTCCAAGAACGCGTTTGGACAATGTACGCCCATCTTTTTTAATTAATGGAATAGCGAGGTAAAAAAGAGCTGCAACAATGATGAAAGTAAAACCTGATCCTAAGGCTGAACGGGCCATCAAGTCTTTCATCATGACAACAAAAACATCATACTCGGCAATCGTTGCCGGCAAGTTGGCATATTGTTCACGGGCATCAGTGAGAGCTTCAAGATAAAATTCTTGAAATGACTTGTAGGCATCCACCGCCGCTTGCGAGCGGTCACTATTTTTATAAGCAACTAACAATACATTGAAATCATCTTTTAAAAGGGCGGGTTTATTCACATCGTCATCGTATTTCCAAATTTCACTCGTATTTTCGTCATCGATAGCTAATGGTAAACCAAGAACTTCGACATTAAAGGAAGAGATTGAAACGTCTAAATACTCTACGTGGAAATACATTAAGACATCATTATTAACATAAATGTCAGAATCATCTGATAATTTTGAGGCAAAATAATTTTCGTACATTTTGTCATCATTAATACTTACTTCATTTTCATCTAACGCATAAAGATGCGTTTCAAGCGCAGCGTTGTTCATTAAATCAATTTGAGCTCGCGCCACAGTAGAGGCACCTTGAAAACCGACGATTGGCATCGCCACAAGCGTCGAAAGAATCATCCCTGATAAAGCCACAAGCGCTATATCAAGTAGGGCACCCAACATTCGTTTGCCTTTAGACACCAACATATACGGAGGAGCTTCGTTGGTTACGCTTTTATTTTCAATTTTTTCGATTTTGTTTTGTTCCATATTTTATATTATTTGCGCTTTCAATAAAAAACAGTATACACCATTTGTCACGCGGACTTAAGTGTATACTGTTTAAGCTATTTAAGTAAACTTATTTAATAATTTCGGTAACGGAACCAGAACCAACGGTTCTTCCACCTTCACGGATTGAGAATTTTGTACCTTTTTCAATCGCGACGGGGTGAATGAGTTCGACAGTTAGTTCGACGTTATCGCCAGGCATGACCATTTCGACACCAGCCGGAAGGGTAATGACACCAGTAATATCAGTTGTGCGGAAGTAGAATTGGGGACGATAATTGCTTAAAAAAGCTGTATGACGTCCGCCTTCTTCCTTCTTTAATACGTAGGTGCTCGCAGTAAATTTGGTGTGTGGAGTAACGCTTCCAGGTTTCGCCAAAACTTGACCACGGACGACTTGTTCGCGGTTGATACCACGGAGAAGAACGCCGACGTTATCGCCAGGTTCGGCGAAGTCGAGCAATTTACGGAACATTTCAATACCGGTAACGACTGATTTGATGGTTGGTTTAATACCAATGATTTCAACTTCATCATTAAGTTTTAATAAGCCACGGTCGACTCTACCAGTGACGACGGTACCACGACCAGTGATGGTGAGGACATCTTCGATTGGGAGCATGAAAGGCTTATCTTTATCGCGGACAGGATCAGGAATGTAGTTATCAACCGCATCCATAAGTTCGAGAATACAAGCTTCTTCATCGCCTTCGAGGGCATTGCGGGCTGAACCGCGGATGACTGGAAGGTCATCGCCAGGGAAGTTATAGGATGAGAGCAAATCGCGAACGTCCATTTCGACTAAGTCGATGAGTTCTGGGTCATCAACAAGATCGGTTTTGTTTAAAAAGACAACGATGTAAGGAACACCGACTTGACGAGCAAGTAGAATGTGTTCACGGGTTTGTGACATAACGCCATCAGTGGCGGCCACAACGAGAATTGCGCCATCCATTTGCGCAGCGCCGGTAATCATGTTTTTAACATAGTCAGCGTGCCCTGGACAGTCGACGTGGGCATAATGCCGTTTGTCGGTCGAGTATTCGATATGAGAAGTATTAATCGTTATACCACGAGCCTTTTCTTCTGGAGCAGAGTCAATTTGTGCATAAGCAGTTGCTTTGGCTCCGCCTTTTTTAGCCAAGACTTTGGTAATCGCGGCGGTTAAGGTCGTTTTGCCGTGGTCGACGTGACCGATGGTGCCGACGTTTACGTGCGTCTTTGCTCTATTAAATTTTTCTTTTGCCATTGTTTGAATTTCCTCCTTATTTCATTTGATAAATTCAACCGAATTCATATTATAGCAAACTTCTTGTAAAATCAATACAACGTATTTATTTATTAGCGTTGACTCATTCCGGATTTTTTAATGATTTCTTCCTGAATGAAACGCGGACATTCTCCATAGTGGGAGAACTGCATGGTGTAATTGCCGCGACCTTGAGTGAAGGAACGTAAATCCGTCACATAGCCAAACATCTCTGATAAAGGAACGTCGGCTTCAATCGTCTTGGCATTAGCCCTTTGTGATTCGCCGGTCATTTGACCGCGGCGGCGCGTAATGTCACCAATAACATCACCATAATAGTCTTCAGGAACCGTCACTTCAACTTTCATGATTGGTTCAAGAACGACCGGGTTACATGTTCTGGCGGCTTCTTTTAAGGCCAAGCTAGCAGCAATTTTATAGGCTGATTCACTACTATCGACTTCGTGATAACTACCATCATATAAAGTCGCCTTAATATCAATGACGGGATAGCCAGCGACTAAACCTCTTTCAAGTGAATCACGTAAGCCATCATTAGTCGGGCGAATGTATTCTTTCGGAACAACACCGCCGACGATTTTATCGACGAATTCAAAGCCCTTGCCGGGATTTGGTTCAAAGCGAATTTTAACGTGGCCATATTGACCGCGTCCACCGGATTGTTTGATGTATTTACCTTCGCATTCACCGCTTGACTTAATTGTTTCGCGGTATCCAACTTGCGGGGCGCCAACGTTAACCTGAACGCCAAATTCACGTTTCATCCGGTCAACGAGAATATCAAGGTGCAATTCACCGACACCGGCAATAATTGTCTGACCGGTTTCGTTATTGGTATGAACGCGGAAGGTTGGATCTTCTTCGGACAACTTTTGTAAAGCGACACCCATCTTTTCTTGATCAGCCTTTGATTTTGGTTCAACAGCTTCTTCAATAACGGGTTCCGGGAATTCCATCTTCTCGAGCATAACATCTAATTTTTCTTCACAAAGAGTGTCGCCGGTCGTCGTGTTTTTAAGTCCGACAACGGCACCAATATCACCTGCATGAAGTTCTTCGACTTCTTGACGATGGTTAGAATGCATCAAGATGACACGTCCGATCCGCTCTTTGATGCCTTTAGTTGTATTAATTACATATGAACCGCTTTTAAGGGTTCCGGAATAAATACGAACATAAGCTAAACGTCCAATATATGGGTCAGTGGCGATTTTAAAGGCTAGTGCCGCGAGTGGCAACTTCTCATCTGGCTCACAAACATAATCGCGACCATCGCTGTAATGACCCTTTTGATGAGGGATATCAATCGGACTCGGTAAATAATCGATAACTCCGTCGAGGAGCAATTGAATACCTTTATTTTTATACGCGGACCCACAAAACACAGGGAAGAATTCGCCACTTAAAACGGCTTTTCTAATCGTTGTTTTGATCAGTTCAATTGGCGGTTCTTGTCCTTCGAGAACAATTAACATCAATTCATCATCAAAAGCCGCGAGCGTTTCTAATAATTTCCAACGCATGGCTTCGACCTTTTTCAGATAATCTTCGGGAATAGCGATTTCCGTCGGTCCCTCACTTTTATCAATCGAATAAGTATAAGCTTTACGATCAAGCAAATCGACAATACCATTAAATTTACTTTCGATTCCAATCGGATATTGAACGGCTTCCGCGTTGGCGGCGAGCCGCGTATGCAAGGTTTCGATACACATATCAAAATCTGCGCCGATTGCATCCAATTTGTTGACGAAAACAATTCGTGGAACATTGTATTTGGTGCCTTGACGCCAAACAGTTTCGGTTTGGGGCTCAACACCGTTTTTACCATCAAGGACGGTGACTGCGCCATCTAAAACACGAAGTGAGCGCTCAACTTCAACAGTGAAGTCGACGTGCCCAGGAGTGTCGATGATATTAACGCGGTGTCCCTTCCAGAAAGCAGTTGTAGCCGCCGAGGTAATTGTGATGCCGCGTTCTTGTTCTTGCGCCATCCAGTCCATCGTCGCCGAACCCTCATGGGTTTCGCCGATTTTATGGATCCTTCCGGTATAGTAAAGAATTCTTTCAGTAGTTGTTGTTTTACCCGCATCGATATGCGCCATGATGCCGATGTTGCGGGTATGTTCTAAGTCATATTCACGTGCCATAATAAAACTACCTCGTTACCAGCGGTAATGAGAGTACGCTTTATTTGCTTCGGCCATCTTGTGCGTATCTTCTCTTTTCTTAACTGAGGCACCGGTACCGTTAGCGGCATCGATGATTTCGTTAGCAAGTTTATCTTCCATTGTTTTTTCATTGCGAAGACGGGCGTAATTGACTAACCACCTTAATCCTAAAGTTACCTTACGATCAGCTGTGACTTCGGTTGGTACTTGATAGTTGGCAGCACCGATGCGGCGAACTTTAAGTTGCACTTCGGGCATGATGTTATTAATTGCTGTTGCGAAAACATCCATGGCTGGTTTGCTCGTTTTCGTTTCAATTTTCTTAAAGGCATTATAAAGAATCGTCTGGGCGGTTCCTCGTTTACCATCAAGCATTATTTTGTTGATCAAACGCGTGACCAATTTTGAACTATAAATTGGATCTGGCAAAACGTCGCGTTTGCTCACACTTCCTTTGCGTGGCATATTGTTATCTCCTTATCTCAATACCTAAATAATAACTACTTAGGTTTTTTGGTACCGTATTGACTACGGCTTTGACGGCGGGTTTCGATTCCGGCCGTATCCAGTGTGCCACGAATGATGTGGTAACGAACACCAGGTAAATCTTTGACGCGACCACCACGAATTAAAATCGTGGAGTGCTCTTGAAGGTTATGACCTTCACCGCCAATATAAGCGGTCACTTCGTAGCCGTTTGATAAACGAACACGGGCGTACTTTCTGAGGGCTGAGTTAGGCTTTTTCGGCGTCATCGTTCCGACACGAGTGCAAACGCCGCGCTTTTGGGCGGAGTTTTGCGATGTTTCTCTTTTTTGAAGCGAATTCCATCTTTTTCCTAAAGCTGGTGCTTTGGATTTGAATGTCGAGCGAACGCGTCCTTGCCTGACTAGCTGATTAATGGTTGGCATTGGACATCCTCCTTATATCTTGATGCAGCGTACACATTTCCCGGTGTATCATACATCTCACAAATAAATAGGCCTACGCGGCCCAATATGTGTCCTGAAAGATAATACCAACTTGTAATGATATTAGTCAAGAAAAATGTTAAATTTTGTTAATCGAAATTTTCGCAAAAGTATTTGTTATCTGGGAAATCGTGAAAGTATAACCGAGTTCGTCACCGCTATTAAAGACAAAATCATTAAAGGTATTAATTCCAAAGGAATCTCCGGCTTTGAAGAGTGTATCGTTGGTGGCAACACCACCATTAATAAAGGTGTTCTCGCCGCTGCTCTCTAAAAGATGATAAAGGCGATTATTATTATAAGTTTTGTTGTCTCCTATATTGGTATTGGTGTGAACAATACCAATGCGAGTTTCATCCTTGCTATTGACGCCATCTTCGACGTATCCCAAAACCCGCGAAAAAGGATCGTCGGTGAGAAACGCCAAACGCGAATCAACGTGATAGACCTTGATACCGGCATGTTGCATGAGTTTCGGATTCGAAGTATTCGTTCGCGAATCATGAGCGTTTAATCCATTCGGAGAATAATATTCAAGCAATAAATACTCATCCATCGCCGTGCCGTTCCAGTCGTTTTTAATTAAAATTAAATCACCGCTGCTATAAAAGGGGCGGATGGTTATTTCAGTTGTGTTAGTAACGACGTAAGGTCTTGCCCAATCAAGCAGCATTTTCGAATAACCGGTATGATCGCCAATACTATAATCCATCATATCGGCACGACCGGTTGGACCATATATTTCGCCTCCGGTGTTGTAATAATCTTCAAGGCCGAATAAGTGTCCGACCTCGTGAATATAAGTATGGGTATCGGGTCGTCCATCAGTTAGATACGTCAAGGAGTAACTCGACCAGCACGCAAGAGTCGGGGCGCGGTTAATCGTAAAAGCCCAAAACATTTTATCGCGGGCACCCTGACCAGTTTCGGAAGGATGAGAATAAACAAAGTAAACGGGCACCGGCTGCGATGAATCACCATCAACATAATAACTCGCTAAATCACCGTGTGTTTCTTGATACCACGTCAGAGCGCCGTTATATATTTCGCGTACGATATTAGTTTTTGATGTTAAGGGACGAATATCAGAAGCTAATCTCGGCGAGCGATACCAATTGGTAACTTTGCCATCGAGAATTAACTTACCATAACTTGATTCGTTATAGAAACCGGCGACGGATCGCCAGTGGTTATTTTCGTTTACACCAAAGAAGGCATTGCGAAGAACTTCCAATGAACCTTCAGTTCCTTCCGGAAGATTACTTGAGGGATAGTCTTCAAAATCAACGGGGATGACAAGTAGTTTTTGTCTTCCCAATGAGCGAATGCTACGAAAAAAATCCTGATGACGATACACATCAGTAAAATCGACAAAAGACTCTTCTTCGCTATTATCATTCAAGAATGTATAAGGCGAGTAATCGCCAGGTTTATAATATCCTTCTGCAGTTATTGTTTGATGATTATCGTTATCGATTTGGTAATCACGAAAGGGAACAAAGCTAAAATAAACGCTCGCACAAGAAGAAAGAATCATGGCGGTAGCGCCAAAGACTGCAGTTAATAATGAAAAGTGAATTCTATTTTTTCCCATCTAATATATAATACTATATTTCCGTGATTCTGATTGTCGCGGATGTCGCACTGACATTAACGAACTGAATCGTATAGCCTAAAGCATTGCCGTTATTGAGCAAGGTGTTGTTTTTGAAAAACTGTGAGCCATAGCTAGCCATCGAGAATGTTTTGCCGG
>Ga0265295_1004958_pt1 | contig 17460 bp, 16 predicted proteins | sample Munlansysbiofilm_FD_192503 | JGI IMG/M metagenome (GOLD analysis project Ga0265295, IMG submission 192503) | Leachate microbial communities from a municipal landfill in Southern Ontario, Canada - Methane capture system biofilm | ecosystem: Engineered > Solid waste > Landfill > Unclassified ...
AGCGTCTCTAACGTAATATCTGGCATAAGGCTCCATTGGAGTTGATGTAAAAACCTCTGCTTCAACACCGGCTCCCTTTATTGACATTGCAAGAGCTATGCTGTTTATAACTGTGGCTAACATACCCATTTGATCACCTTTAACTCTGTCAAAACCTCTTTTAACACCTGAAAGGCCCCTGAAAATATTGCCGCCTCCAATAACTATAGCTACCTGAACTCCCATAAGAGATATCTCTTTTATCTCAGATGCGTAGCGAGCAAACATATCTTCATCTATACCCTGGCCATCCGGCCCACCTAAACTTTCTCCGCTCAATTTGAGCAGTACTCTTTTATATTTCATTGCTGGGATTTATCAAACAAAAATAGCCAAATATTATGAAAATACCAAGTAAGGGGCTATCTTTGCGGCGGCTTAAAAAGAGTAATCAAAAGATAAATAATATGGCAAACATTTTCACCTCGTCTATTGGTAAGAAGCTCGTTATGAGTATATCGGGACTATTCTTAATTTTATTTCTTCTGGTGCATCTACTGGCAAACTCGGCCTACCTTTTTGGGCCGGATGCTTTTGACACTATCATTGTAATAATGAGCTCTCCTGTGGTTGTGGCAATGGTTCCAATACTGGCAGCGGGCTTTGCGGTACACATTATTTATGCACTCATTCTAAACAGAATGAACTACAAAGCAAGAGGTAAAGAGAGATATGCAATCACTCACAAAGGAGAGGCAGACTCTTGGGCATCAAAAAATATGCTTGTATTGGGCATAATTGTCCTTGGCTTTTTAGTGTTTCACCTTTCTCACTTCTGGGCAAAAATGCAGTTACCCGAATTTACCGGAGGACACGCAGAAAATGTTAACGATTTAATGCATATAACATTTGGCAACACTTTCATTTTCATATCATATATAGTTTGGTTTGTGGCTCTATGGTTCCACCTTACTCACGGTTTCTGGAGTGCTCTTCACACTGTGGGCGCCAATAACCAAAAGTGGATACCTAGACTTAAGGCACTCTCTTATGTATATGCAACTGTAGTTTGCGGAGGATTCGTGATTATTGCAACTACTGCGTTCCTCAGAGCTAATGGCTATATAGGTTAGCCAAAAGTTATCTAAACAGCTCCCTTATAATCCCGTCCGATTGGAATAATTTCCCGGACGGGATTTTTATTTTCCCGTTAATAAATTCAATATCTCCCAAAGAGATGAGCCTCTCAAGATCCTTCAGAAATGATTGATAATTTTCAGAAGGACACAATTTTGACAACCTCTCTGCTTCAACTCCATTAACTCTTCTTAGAGAGAGCATCAGTGTCTCGTTAAATATATCTTTTTCAGCAAGTTTTTCACTTGTAATATAACACTCCTTGTAACCTGGCTGCTTTGAAGCTTCGATACCTTCAGGAGAGTATCTTTTTAAATATTGGCTAAGAGTGGATCTGTTTCCATATCTTTTAAGACCATCAAAGGAGTGTGCTGCGGGACCTAACCCCAGATATGGAGTTCTCTCCCAATAGCTGCTGTTATGTATTGCCTCTCTACCCTCTTTTGCAAAGCTCGATACCTCATACTGTAGGAAGCCAGCCTCTTCAAGGCTCTTCTGTAATCTGGTGTATTGAAGATAAGAGGTATCATCCTCAGTAGGGGAGTAGAGACCCTTTGCGTACTCCCTACCAAGCTTGGTTCCCGGCTCAATACTTAGCTGATAAGATGATATGTGTTCCGGGTTAAGTGCTACAGCTGTTTGCAGATTATACCTCCACTCATCCATAGTCAATAATTCAAACCCAAATATCAGGTCAATGCTAATATTTGAGAATCCAGCCTCTCTTGCATTATGAAATGCCTCAATTGCTTTATTGGCATTGTGTCTGCGATTCATCCAGCGAAGATGCGAATCAACAAAAGACTGCACTCCCATACTAAGCCTTCTTACTCCGGACGAGTATAGGTTCTTAAGATAAATGGGTGTTGCATCATCCGGGTTAACCTCAACTGTAAACTCATCAAGTTTATCTGGCGCAGGGTGTCCGTGGTTTTGGCAAATAGATGCTGCAATCTCTCCAAGAGCAAGAGGATCAATTAGAGAGGGAGTCCCTCCACCAAAATAGAGAGTACCGGGAGATTCATTAATCCCCCGGAAAAATTCTCTTCTCTCTTTAGATTCCAGTAAAAGTGCACTCAGAAAATCATCCCCTCTTTTTCCACTCTTAACGGAGTAAAAATCACAGTATGTGCAGAACTGAGAACAAAAAGGAATGTGTATATATATTCCGGCCAAAAGATTTGCTATCTGAGCTGAAGCTCGCCTGAGCCTAGCTTTGTCTCTTCAGTGTATACCTCTACAGAGTAAAGCCCCTTCAAATACGGCGGATTACCCTGGTAGAAAATACAAATCTCAATCTCCTCTCCTTGATAATCAACCTCTCGTGAGGCAGAGTAAATCATCTGCTCTCCATTGAAAGTGAAGATCTGTTCATATCCGGAGGTTAAGAGGATTCCATCCGGTCCGGTAATTCTAACGAAAACCCTTCTTGGACCCTTTTCTGCGATTGAATTCTCTACAAGACTAAGACAGGTACGGAGTTTTTTAGCTCTGCTGCTTCTGTCGGTATCTTTATTTGATGAATTAATAGCTGTAAGCTCTACTCCCCTTCCCTTTACAATAGAACCAATTTGAACTTGTCGAGCATACTCATCTGTCGTAGATTGAAGCTCTTGAAATTTCTCTTTACTCTCTTTAGCTTCACTTCTTGCCTGTGTTGCTTCGTGCCTTAGAGATATATTTAGTGTATTTAGAGAGTCTATCTGTTTAATATACCCTCTCATTATACTCCTTAGAGTACCGAGTTCTCTCTCATACTCCCTGAGTTTAGATCTGTTTGTTGCCTCTGTTTTTTTGACACGCTCAATAAGTTGAGCCACCTTCTCCCTCTCTACGGTCAACTGCACATTAAGGGAGTCGTTATTTGATGATAAGCCATCATAGTCAGATTGCAACTGGACCATTTCACTTGTAAGTTTTGTCTTCTCAACGTTAAGGTCGTCAATAACACCATTCCTCTCAATCCAAAGCCATCCAAGCACGCCAGCTAGAACAACGGCAACGGCCGCCAAAACAATAACGATGGTTTTCAGTTTCTTTTCATTTTCCATAATGTTGATATTTCTTGTTAATAATAACTCCAGTTACAAAAATAGAAATTTTTAGTAGCTTTGTCTTAATATAAACAATAATATTAACACCACAATGGCAGGTTTTAACTTAAAGCAGTATTTAATCAGAGTCATCAAATACGCAATTTATCTAGGAATTGTGTTTCTCCTTATTGTTGCGATATTCTCTTTGACATCTTCAAACGGGTTTGATTACAAAAATCTTTTCCGCCCCGGAACTGAGTTGCAACTGATAGTCTTCTTTGTAGTTATATCCCTTATATATCCATTTTTTGGATTCGCCAAAAAGAGAGTATATCTAAACAACGGATTTGAAAATGATCGTGAGAAAATTCTTGATATTTTTGCTAACAGCAAATATACAGTTGCTTCAGAAACCAGAGAATTTATTGTTTTCAAACACAAGTCACCTTTTTTAAGGCTAATGAGGATGTTCGAGGACAAAATCACTTTGCATATCTCTGACAATCCCATTATTTTGGAGGGACTTAGAAAAGACATCTATAAACTTGCCAGAACAATAGAGTGGCACGTAAGAGACGACAGAAAAGAGGATTAATACAACTCTGTAAAGAGAAAAGATTCTATCTTGGATATTTATCGTGGTCCCACTCCGGGGCCACTATTCTTTTATCACTAGTCAATTTAAAACTGAGATAGGTAATTGGATGCCCCTGAGCAATAAACTGCTCTTCATAGTGAGTTTTTATCGAAAGTAAGCCAGCCAACTCCACAGGGATGTCACCACTAGCAATAGAACCATAAACATCCTTAATTATACTAACTACCTCAAGATTGTTCTTCTCTACAAGGGCAGAGGTGTATTCGTGAAGATATGGGCTGTCAGTCTTAAGATGTATTATACCTCCGGGGATAAGGAATTTCTTATATCTCTCAAGAAACATTGGAGCCGTGAGTCTTTTATTATCTCTTCTTATTTGCGGATCTGCAAAGGTTATCCATATTTCTGCAACCTCACCCTCTGCAAAAAGCCACTCAATAAATTCTATTCTTGTTCTTAAAAAAGCGGCATTGGTTAGATTCTCCTCCGTAACGCTCCTTGCACCTCTCCACAATCTGGCTCCCTTTATATCAACTCCAATAAAATTTTTATTTGGATATCTTCTTGCCAGATCAACCGTATATTCACCTCTGCCACAACCTAACTCAAGAACCAAAGGGTTATCATTCCTAAAATACTCCTTGTGCCATCTCCCTTTCATATGATAGTCCTTTCTAAAGACCTCCTCAAATTCAGGTTGAAAAAGAGATTTAAAAGTTTTATTCTCCTCAAACCTTTTCAGCTTATCCTTTCCCATAAATATGAATAAAAACTACTTTTTAATAAATATTAAACCAAACTCTACCAACCCCTCAATCTTATCTGTTTGCGGATGGGAATCAACCCTTATATACCAGGTCCCCTTTTCCGGAAGAGGCACACCCCTTCTGTAACTCCATCTATAATCCCTCCATATGCCGGACCTTGCAAAGCTACCCTTTTCACTTTCGTGGCCAAGTTTGAGATTAAGTGTATCTGAATATTTCTCTCCTCCGGGTGAAACAACTCTTATGACCGATGATATATTAGTCGCATTAGATGATGAGTGCAATCTTGCATAAACATCAATATCATACATAGTTAAAGTATCCTCAGATGGCACTCTGTACTCAAGAAAAGCCCCCTCCCTCTTACCGCAAGATGAAAAGAGCGTGAGAGAAATGAGCAGAATAAGCCATCTGTTCACCTTAGCTTTGATTATTAGTTCCGTTTGTATTTTTGCGAAGAGGGCGTTTACTCTTTTTACGCTTAGTGTTAATCTTACTCCTGTCATCAAATCTTGTAATACTATCATCTCCTACAGCAGTTACAAACTCTGGTGATTTTTCCTGAGCAACAGGCATAAGACTCTCACATTTAACCCCTCTGGAGTTCATCCTTAGAATCTCTTTAACCCGTTGAGCCTCTACAGGGAACATATTTGTCATACTATTGTGCTCATAAGAGAACCACATAATACCCTTTAATGTATCTGTCTTGACAAGAAAAGCTGGTCCGTCCTCTGTGTCGAGAGGCTCTCTGACATACGGCATATTTGTCTGGGCATCAAGATATGTAGCAGCCTCATAATTAATACAGCACTTAAGTTTGCTACACTGACCTGCCAGTTTTTGAGGATTCAAAGATAGATCCTGACTTCTCGCAGCTTGTGTAGTTATTGACTGGAAGTCCGACATATATCGTGAACAACATAGCTCCTGACCGCACACTCCTATCCCTCCAATAAGTCCGGCCTCCTGGCGAGCCCCAATCTGCTTCATCTCCACCCTTATCCTAAACTCCTCTGCAAAATTTCTTATGAGCTGACGGAAGTCTACTCTCTCATCTGCAATGTAATAGAATATAGCTTTGGTTCCATCTCCCTGAAACTCCACATCGCCAATTTTCATATTCAATTCAAGCTGAGCAGCAATTTGTCTTGATCGGATCATTGTCTTATGCTCTCTTGCAATTGCCTCCTGCCATCTCTCGATATCCAAAACTCTTGCTTTTCTGTATATTTTTTTGAAATCGTATGTAGCTTTATCTATATTATGCCTCTTAAGTTGCTTTCCTATAACAGGTCCCTTAAGCGTAACAAGTCCCACGTCGTGACCATTTGTGGCCTCCACAACAACTATATCACCTACTGAAAGAGAGTTACCAGATTCATTTCTGTAATATAGTTTTCTTGTGTTTTTGAATCTCACCTCATATATCTCAGCACTATCAGAATCTGTAATCCCACAAAGCCAGTCAAAAACACTTAGTTTACAGCACCCTCCGTTGAAGCAACAGTCAAGTTCACCCTCATCTGAACGATGAGATGTAGTTCCCCTGGTGCAGTCATATTTAATATTATTAGTATCCATAATTGCTACAAAGTTAGAAAAAAGCGGTTACCAAGGTCTGCAAAAATATACTTTGGATTTACATTCCTCTCTATGTCAGCCATTGCTCCGTTTACAAGGTCGGCGCCTCTTTGAAAGAATGTGGGATTAACTTTTTTCGCCCACTGAGTATAGATTTCTCTTCTCATTCCGGGAATAAATGAGATATCATCTGCACCAATACTGATCATATAAATTCTCCGTATACTCTCCAGCAAAGTTCTGCAAAAACCAAGCTGACTCTCTCTTGTAAATTGAGCAACCTCTTCCCATACTCTTATCACTCCGCTTAGATCTTTTGACAAAGAGGAGTTTATCAACATCTCAGCCAGTTCATCATTTTTGCTATGTTCAAGAGATTCAGATATTAATGAAGTTGCTTTGCTAAGACTTCCACCAGAAATTCTGGCCCAGAGGAGTGCTTCATCCTCATTATAAGAGAAGCTGTTTTTCAAATATAATGCTAGAGAACTTGGATCTATAGGAGGCACCCTTAATAGCCTGCATCTTGATTGAATTGTAAGCAGGACCCTTTCAGGAGACTGGCTCACAAGAAAGAGATAGGTGTTTGCAGGAGGCTCCTCTAGAAGCTTAAGAAGCTTGTTTGAGGTCTCCTGATTCATCCTCTCAGGAAGCCATATGACCATATATTTATTGCCCCCTTCAAATGAGGTCATTGTTAGTTTCTTGAATATTGAAGAGGCCTCTGCAACCGAAATTCTACCAAGTTTATTCTCAACGCCACAAGCCTCATTAAACTGCTGCTCAGTAATATATGGATTGTTTAATATTGCGCTTCTCCATACCGATATAAAATTGTCGCTGGTCTGCTTTGATCCTCCGGACGAAGTAGCTGAGACAGGAAAAACAAAATGGAGATCCGGATGGACCATTTTTGAAATTTTACTGCAAGAGGGGCATTTACCGCAAGAGTCTCCATCGGCTCTGTTTTTACAGGATATATACTGAATAAATGATAGAAGCAGAGGAAGTGCTCCCGAGCCTGCATCCTCAGTAAATAGCATAGCGTGAGGTATTCTGCCGGAATCTGCAATTCCAGCAAGTTCGCTCTTTATGTTTTCCAAACCAATTACATCAGAGAACCTCATTGAAAAAAATTTATCCAAAGATAACCATTTCACACTTACCACAGTCAAAACCGAGTCTGAACCGCCTTCCACCATTTGCAAGGTAAAGAGGCTCATCCATTTTGCCTTTGAAACCCTCTGCAGGGCATTTGCCAATCTCGTACTTGATACAATATTTACACCTCATAAGTTCCACCTCAGCAGGAGGCTCAATTTCAAATGCTCTCTGAACAGAGTCTGCTCCCAACTCTTTGTATAATTTATCTGAGAGTGAATTTGATGAATTCACAAGATATGAGAGCCTTTGCCCTGCAAAAGGTGTTGGAAAGCCACTCTTTGGCTCATTGTTCTTATCCATTTTGGAAGATTGAGATAGAGAAATACTCCACTTCTCATCCCTTAATTTATCAAGTTTATCAGCCAAATCTCTTCTTACTCCGTTGAGGAGAGATGTTTGCATAAAAGGCAAATCTTTACTCTCTTTTAGCTCTGCTTTGAAAAGATATACACCCCAACTCTTTGAGAGTTGATTAATTATTGTATCTCTAGCCCTATCATTATTTTTAGCAGCTTCAAAAGGTCCGCTCATCTCAATCTGGGCAGAAATACCATCTTCACACTTGGCTGTTGCAACCAAAGCAGACAATCCGGCTTCTATATCAATTTTTACATCAATAAGCCTTCTTGGCATATTGTTCTCTAGCTCTTTTTCAAAGAGTCTGTTATAGTTTCTGTAGATATTGGTTCCGGGGGTAATCTCTGGACGGTCATTGATAGTTATGGAACCGGGAGATGCGACATTTACCCTTGTCCCCAAAACCTCGCCCTTACTATCTGTAAAACAGATTCCGTCTCCGTTCTCCAACCTAACAAAAGAGTCCAGCTCAATTTTGGAGGAGCTTGCCCCCTCCGGAAAAATCCTTTTCACCCTTCCCACAAGCTCTCCGGATGCCTTTGCTATTTCCCCACTGTTCCACTCACCACGCTTTCCGTCGACAAAGAGATTCGTATATCCCCTGTTAAATGTATTTTCCGGTCTTGGAGTAAAACCTCCGTACAATCTTCCGTAAGAAGAGGCTGAAAAAGTATCATCCAGTTCTAGATATTTATCAATTAGTGCCCTATAGTACCTTACAACATTTTTAATATAAGAGATATTTTTCAACCTTCCCTCCACCTTAAATGAGGAGACTCCTGCTGAAACCAGCTGAGGAATATACTCGCCTAAATTAAGGTCCTTAAGCGAGAGGAGAGGCTTATCTTTTATTAAAATATTACCCTTGGAATCTTCAAGACTATATCTGGAGCGACAAGCCTGAACACAGGCTCCTCTGTTTGCACTTCGTCCGGCAATTCTCTCACTTATATAACACTGTCCACTGTATGATACACAAAGTGCTCCGTGAATAAAGCTCTCCAGCTCAACATTTGTACTTGCTCTTATCTCTTCAATCTGTTTAAGAGACAACTCTCTGGCCAGGATAAGCCTGCTGAACCCCAAAGCCTCAAGTATTCTAGCCTGCTCTACACTTCTGATATTTGTTTGGGTTGAGGCAAAAAGGGGTAGAGGCGGCATATCGGCCTTTAACAGACCAAGATCTTGAATAATTAAAGCTGAACATCCAGCCTCCCAAGCCTCTCTGGCAATTCTCTCGGCCTCCCTGATTTCATTATCGTAAAGAATTGTATTTAGAACAAGATAGACCTTGGTTCCAAAACGAGATGCATATTTTGTAAGCTGTTCAATATCTTTAATTGAATTGCCGGCAGCCTCTCTGGCCCCAAAAGCCGGACCGGCAATATAGAGAGAATCGGCACCGCAATCTATTGCTGCAATGCCGATTTCTAAATTTCTGGCTGGAGCCAGCAGTTCAATTTCTCTCCTTAATTGCACTTAAGTTGTGTTTTCACTTTGTACTCTGCAATCTGCTTGTAAGTAGGATCTGTAAGAATTTGTTTGTAATATCCACAAGCCTTTGCATTGTTACCTTTGCCTTCGTATGCCGCCGCTAAATTATAAAGTGTAGAAGACTTATCCTTTGCATTGTTATTCATTGCAAAGTACTTCTCAAGAGCCTCAATTGCTGCATCAAATTTTTTCAATTGTACAGCTGAAAGACCCATAAGCTTCAATGATTGGCCACTCTCATTATATTCGTTTGACTTTTGAGCATTTTCAAAAACTCCGGCCCAGTTTTTAGCACCCAAAAGAGCAGCTGACTTCTTTAAATATATTACTGATAGTTGTCTTGAAGCATTAGCCTCTTCTCCTAGCTCAATTGCCTTCTCAAATGCAGCAACAGCCTCAGCCTCTTTACTAAGCCTGCTCTGAGCCATACCAATTCTTAAATAGGCTGTTCCATTTTCCGGATCTGCCTTAATCACCTTATTATACTCAACTACAGCTTCAGCAAATTTACCCTCATTTAAAAGAGCATTTGCATCTGCCATCAACACTTGAGGAAGGAGATCTGTAGCCTCTGCTACAACGTCGGCAACCGAATAATTTTTGCCTGTTTCAATAGCTTTTTTAAGCTGAATTACAGCATTGTCAATGTCTTTTGCCGCTGCAAGTTCTTTACCATATCTAAGGTGAATTTGAGGAATGATGCTCTTAGCTTCAGCAAGCATTGTCTCTCCCTCTTCACCTAGTCCCTCAAGCATTTTAAGCGCTTTGCCAAAATTTTCCAATGCAGAGATGTAGTTGCCATCGTTCAAAGAGGTTGCTGCTGCATTATAGGTTTCCGTTGCGGCTGCAAGGTCTTGTGCCTGAATATTACCGGCAGACAACAGTGCCACTGCACAAATTGCCAAAAATGTCTTGAATTGTTTCATCAGTTAGTTTTTTAATTACGATTCTCGCAAAAATAAAAAAATCTAAGGAACGATGCAAAATATTTGATACATTTGTGATTGCTTATTTTAAAAAACAAATCAACTGCAAATGAAAAGATTTTTAACTTCATTGGCGGCACTCTTTATGGCTATATCGGCTATTGCACAGATGCCCCAGAAACTACCCCTCGACGCAAAAGTGCGTTCAGGTGTATTGGAAAACGGACTTACATATTTCATAGTCCAAAACAACGAACCAAAAGGTCAGGCAGAATTTTATATAGCCCAGAAGGTTGGCTCAATCCTGGAGGAAGAGAATCAGAGAGGCCTTGCTCACTTTTTAGAGCATATGGCTTTCAATGGTACTGAAAACTTTCCGGGCAACGGCGTCATTTCATACCTTGAGACAATAGGGGTGAAATTTGGAGCAAACCTAAATGCATATACATCTTTTGACCAAACAGTATACAATATATCTAATGTTCCGGTTAAAAGACAGGGTATTATTGACTCCTGTATGCTAATATTAAGAGATTGGGCTTGTGCCATCTCTCTTACAGATAAAGATATTGACGAAGAGAGGGGTGTAATTAGAGAGGAGTTCAGAACAAGTAGCAGTGCATTTCTAAGAATGTACGAAAAGGTTTTTCCTGAGATAATGCCGGATAGCAGATATGCACACAGACTTCCAATTGGCTTAATTGATGTTATAAATAACTTCTCTTATAAAGAGCTGCGAGATTACTATCACAAATGGTATCGCCCGGATAACCAGGGAATCATAATTGTGGGAGACATTGATCTGGATGCAATTGAGAATCAGATTAAAACTCTGTTTGGAGCTATCCCTAAACCGGAAAACCCTGCAGAGAGAATTCAACTTCCTGTACCTGACACCAAGGAGCCGGTAATAGGAATTGCATCTGACCGTGAAGCAAGCACAACAGAGATTATGCTTATGTACAAACACGACGTTCTTCCAGTAGAGATGAGAGGAACTGCTGTAGGTATCATAATGGAGTTTATGAATGGAGTTGTTTCTAATATGCTCTCTGCAAGATTAAATGAAATTGCTCAAAAACCAGATTCTCCATTTACATCTGCATACGCAGGTTATGGTGGATTCATTGTGGCTCAGACAAAAGATGCGCTTAGCTTTAGCGCAAGTGCAAAAGAGGGTAAGATAAAAGAGGCCCTTACTGTACTTACAAACGAAGCAGAGCGTGTTAAAAGACACGGATTCACTGCTTCTGAGTATGAGCGTGCGAAGGCAACATATATGAGCAGATTGGAGCAGACATACAACGAAAGAGAGAAACAAAAGAATAGTTACTATGTAAGTAATGTTCTTAACCACTTCCTTACAGGCGAAGCATATCCGGGAATTGAAACCCAATATGCAATGATGCAGCAGGTTACTCCTAACATTCCTATCGATCAAATCAATCAGTACGCCAAGAGTCTTCCAAGAGATGAAAATATTGCCATAGCTGTAATGATGCCAGATAAAGATGGGCTTGCAAAACCAACGAAAGAGGAGATTCTAGCAACATTTACCTCTGCAAAAGCAGAAGAGGTAACAGCATACGAAGAGACAGTTTCAAACGAGCCATTGGTGCCAATTGCACCTGCTGCCGGAAAGGTTCTTTCCGAACTTAAAGAGCCAATGAGCAACTCAATAGTTTGGAATCTTTCAAACGGAGCAACTGTTGTAATTAAAAAGACCGACTTTAAAGAGGATCAGATTGTTTTTGCAGCAACCTCAAAAGGTGGACTTTCACTTATAGAAAAAGATAACATTATCAATGCCAAAGATCTTACAACTGTTGCAACATCCGGTGGCCTTGGTAAATATAATGTTACAGATCTACGGAAAGTGCTTGCAGGCAAAAATGTTTCAGTTAGACCAAATATTGCAATTCAGAGCGAGTCCATCAACGGATCTTCAACTCCAAAGGATATTGAGACATTTATGCAACTCCTCTATTTGAACTTCACAGATGTAAGAGAAGATCAGGATGCATTTAAAGCCTATGTTGGAAGAATGAGAGCCCAGATTGAAAATATGGAGGCTCAGCCTATGGTTGCATTCTCTGATACGCTTACCAAGGTTCTTTACAACAACAACCCTTATGCAAACAGAATGACTCTGGAGATGCTTGACAAAATTGACTACGCTAAAGCACTGGAGCTTTATCGTGAGAGATTTGCAAATGCAGCAGACTTTGTATTTACATTTGTTGGTAATGTAGACGAAAACATACTGAAGCCACTTGTTGAGACATATATTGCGTCTCTCCCTTCAAATAAGAGCCAGAAGGAGAATTGGGCAAACGTTGGTTTAACACCTGTAAAAGGTAAAGTTGTTAATCATTTTGAAAAAGAGATGCAGACTCCTAAAGCAACTGTTTATACCATCTTTTCCGGCAAACTACCTTATACTATTGAAAACACTATCCTTGCCAGTATGACCAAGCAGGTGTTTGACCTGGTATTCACACGCTCAATCAGAGAGGATGAAGGTGGAACATATGGAGTTGGTGTGAATATGTCAGTAGATTACTATCCGGAAGATAGCTTTATGTTCTTGTTTGGCTTTGATACAGATGTTGCGCTCAGAGAGAGACTTCTCAACAGAGCTCACAAGGAGATAGCAGGTATTATGGAGAGCGGAGTATCAGCTGAAGATTTCTCAAAGATTATGGAGTATATGCAAAAAACATACACCCAGAATCTTCGCGAAAACGGATACTGGCTAGGAATTATCAACACCCGCTTTATGCTTGGAAAGGATATGCACTCAACATACGAGAGCGTTCTTAAGGGAATTACACCTGAGAAAGTAACAAACTTCATCAAGCAAACACTTACTCAAGGCAACCAAATAGAGGTTGTTATGAACGGCAAAGCAGCTGACGTAAAATAATAAATAAGCAAACACTTTTGTATTGTATGACCCCTGTTATAGAAATTGGCAATTACCTTGTATCCTCCGCAATTCTCACCGAGAAATTTATGTGTGACTACCCTGTTTGTCACGGTGTATGCTGCATAATTGGAGATAGCGGTGCACCTCTGGAAAAGGGCGAGTGCAATATTCTAACAGAGCAATACAACAATATTAAAAAACATCTCAGACCGGAAGGGATTCGCTCTATCGAGGAGCAGGGTCCCTACGTTCTGGATTCTGATGGTGACCTGGTAACCCCGCTGATAGAGGGAGAGGAGTGTGCATACACTCAATTTGACAGCGCAGGGAACTGTTTTTGCGGAATTGAAGTCGCATACAATAAAAAAGATAGTACATTTAGAAAGCCTCTCTCTTGCTGGTTATATCCAATAAGAGTGTCAAAGCTTTCAAACGGAATGTACGCACTAAATTTACACGAATGGCACATCTGTAAAGATGCATTCATAAAGGGTAAAAAAGAGGGGATTCCCGTTTATCAATTTTTACGGGAACCCCTTATTTTTGCTTTTGGAGAAGATTTTTGGAATCAACTGGAGATAGCACATAAAGAGCTCTTCAGCTCAAAATAGTCATTAGCTTTCTCTACTTCCCATATATTTTGTAAGAGTAATAAGATGCTTTTTGTATAAGTTGTCCGGCAAAACCTCCAGACACTCTAGTGCTTTTTTGCACTGCTCATCAAGAGCCTCCTGGGCAATCTGTTTTCCACTATATTTTTCAACTAATGCAAAGGCCTTTGTAACCAGCTCAAAATCATCAGGGCCAGCTGATTTAACAGCCTCAAGCATCTTCTCTCTCTCATCAATACTGGCTCTATTAAGTGCCACTATAAGAGGAAGAGTAAGCTTCTTCTCCATTATATCACCTCCAGCAGGTTTTCCTGTATTTAACTTAGGTGTATAATCAAAAATATCATCTTTTATCTGAAAGGCCAATCCTAAATGGTAAGCATACCTCCCCATATTTTCAAGAACCCTCTCATCTGTATCCATAGTTGAGACAGCACTCTGAACAGCAGCAATAAAAAGGCTTGATGTTTTCTGGGCAATAATTTTATAATAATCCGCTTCAGTTGTATCAAGAGTGGTTGCTTTCTGCATCTGAAAAAGCTCTCCTTCAGATAGCTCCTGAACTGCTTTTGTAAAATAACCCATCACACTCATATCTCTCTCGTTAACAATAAGTGTTAGGGCGCGTGCTAGCCAATAATCTCCGGTAAGTACAGAGGCAGCCGGATTGAACCTAGACTGAACTGTCTCCTTTCCTCTTCTATATATTGAGTCATCTGCGACATCGTCGTGAAGAAGGGTTGCTGTGTGAATCATCTCGGAGACAACAGCACAGGAAATGGTAAGATTATTTGGTGTTCCGCAAGCCTTAGAGGCAAGTAACGATAATAGAGGCCTAATCTGTTTTCCGGTACTCTCCATAAGGTAGGAGTTGATAGAATTAAGGAGACCAGAGCTACTCATAAGAGTGCTTCTTAACATCTCTTCAAACAGACTCCACTCTTTTTCAATGTCTTTCCGGATAGATTTAATATCCATTTTGTAGGGTTTATGGTTTAGCAGGGAGCATAATGAGATGGTTCCAGCTTATGAGGCACCGCCTCTTCAAGAACCTGTGTAAGCTCCTCAACGCTCTCTACAACTATTAACGATTCAGACCAGTTTCTGTTCAACATCTTCTCATCAACCAGATGATCAAATAGTTTTAACATAGGTTCAAAAAATCCATTTAGGTTAAGAATTGCAACAACACCTTCGTAAAGCCCTAACCTCTTGAGGGTGTATGTCTCAATAAATTCCTCTATTGTACCCATTCCTCCGGGGAGAGCTACAACAGCAATAGTATCTTCTCTCAGCAACTCTTTTCTCCGTGCCATTGACTCTACAAATGTGATTTTGTCCAACCTCTCGTGCTCAAACTCAACCTCTTTCATAAAAGCAGGCATTACACCCCGGACATCACCATTCAAATCAAGCATCCTGTCAATAATTACACCCATAAGACCCTTACGGCTTCCACCGCAGATTATGGTCCAATTATGAGAAGAAGCCGCCTCAGCAAAACTGTTAGCGGCCTCAAGGTATCTCTTGTCAAGTATATTGCTCGATGAGCAGTAAACACAGATTCTTCTACCCATTTTTTTTAGAACAAGAATGCAGCAGAAACCTGGAATCCCTGAAGTTTAGCACTTTCGTATTTCTGCTCCCAGGTAGTATTTGTAGCAGACTCAAGTTTACCAAGACCCCAATTGTATTTAGCCATTATCTGCAATTTCCAGATATCAACCCCTATACCTGCTCCAACACCATAGTTAAAGCGATTAATATCTTCCCAATCTTGGTCTTCAAGGTCTGCACCTTTTTGTAATGCAAATGAGACATATGGGCTTACAACAATAAATGGACGGAAAATAAGCATATCAATTCCGAGTTGTAAGTTGATAGGGAGAGTAAGATAATCGAGCTCTATCTCAGTTGGAGTAAACATAATTGGTGACTGAGGAGCAACAATATTTGGATTTGGCATTGTAGATGAGAGGTAAGCCTCCGGAAACGAAGTTTTAACCTTTGAGTACAGAAGCTCTGGCTGGATTGCAAGACCAAGAAGTGGAACTTTGATTTGCCAGGCAACACCAAAGTGATATCCGGTTTGTGCTTTCCAGGCGTTCTCAACAGAGCCGCTTTCAGTAACATCTTGAAGGGTGTTAAAATTTAGACCCGCTTTAATACCGAATCTTGACTGCGCGCCGGCAACCGACCCAATAAAGAGTAGTACAATCGCCAGTGATAGAATTTTTTTCATAACAAATTAGATTAGAGAGTTAATCTTGGCTACAATATTAGCTTTAGAAGTTGAACCTACAATTTTATCAACTACCTCACCATTTTTGAAAAAGAGCAGGGTAGGAATATTGCGGATTCCATATTTTACAGGTACCTCCGAACTATTATCAACGTCACATTTAGAGATCACAGCCTTGCCTTCATACTCTGCGGCCAGCTCCTCAACTATTGGAGCAATAACTCTACAGGGACCACACCAAGGTGCCCAAAAATCCACGAGTACCGGTTTGTCCGATTTGATTACTATTTCGTTGAAGTTCGAATCGTTAACTGCTATTGCCATAATTATTGATAAATTTATTGTTATTACTTCCGTTTATAATGAGGTGCTAAATTAATACGATTTTTTTAAAAAACCTATACAGAACCCATTAAACCGGCAAGACCTCCCTCTGCTGTCTCTTTATATAGTCGAGGCAAATCGTGCCCTGTCCTTTTCATTGCCTCAACTACAGTATCAAATGAGACAAGGTGATTCCCATCAGAGAGGAGTGCATACATATTTGCATCCACTGCTCTTGTTGCCCCAAATGCATTTCTCTCAATACAGGGAACTTGTACAAGACCGCAAACAGGATCACAGGTAAGGCCGAGGAAGTGTTCAATTCCTATTGAGGCTGCATATTCTATCTGTGCCGGAGTACCTCCAAACAGCTGAACTCCCGCTGCAGCAGCCATTGCGCAGGCCGAACCCACCTCCCCCTGACAGCCAACCTCGGCACCGGAGATGGAGGCATTTGTTTTAATTATATTGCCTATAAGACCCGCTGTAGCTAGTCCTCTGATTACTCTTTTGTCTGAAAAATCATAAAACTTTTTATTGAGGTAAAGCAGAGCCGGTATAACTCCTGAAGATCCACAGGTGGGTGCTGTAACAACTAGTCCTCCGGAGGCATTCTCTTCAGATACTGCAAGGGCAAAGGCAAATGTCATACTTCTTCTCTGCATAGAGCCTTGGTAACCCTTTGCTTTAATATAGAATGAGGCTGCTTTTCTTTGAAGCTTCAAACCACCAGGTAAAACTCCCTCCGTTTCAAGCCCTCTCTCTACCGCCTCCTGCATTACCCGCCAGGCATCGGCAAGAAAATCCCAAATATCACTCCCTTCGTGCATCTCAACATATTCCCAAAAGGTGACGCCGTTTTTTTGACACCAATCAAGTATTTCAGCCATTTTTGAGTGCTCATAAATCATCTCCTTTTGAGATCTTTTTCCGTTATCACTCAAATCACCACCACCAATACTAAAAGTCACCCACTCTCCCATCTTTTTCCCGAGTGGATCAAAGGCTTCAAATTTTAATCCATTAGGATGCTGGGGAAGAAATATCTCCGGACAAAAGTCTATTCTTGTCCTCTCTTTTCCAAGCACCTCAAGTATTGCCACATCTGTCATATGGCCCACTCCTGTAGCTGCCAGGGAGCCATATAGTGTTACAATAAAAGAAGAGGCAGCCTCCTGCCTCTCCATAAAAATTGCTGCGGCACGGGCAGGAGCCATTGTATGGCTACTTGAAGGCCCGCGACCTGTTTTGAAGATCTCTTTTATACTTTCCATCTCTATATTGCCGACTCCGCCTCCCAAACAAAGGCCCT
>Ga0265295_1004959_pt1 | contig 17460 bp, 11 predicted proteins | sample Munlansysbiofilm_FD_192503 | JGI IMG/M metagenome (GOLD analysis project Ga0265295, IMG submission 192503) | Leachate microbial communities from a municipal landfill in Southern Ontario, Canada - Methane capture system biofilm | ecosystem: Engineered > Solid waste > Landfill > Unclassified ...
TTTAAAATCATGGGCAGGAGCAAACTCAGGAGTTGAGATTTCAAATATTACTTATAACCAAGGTCAAATCTCTTTCAAAGTTAACGGAGGAGCAGATTACGGAGTAAAGGTTCACACTTTTGCTGCAACAGATATTTCACATACCTCAGCAACATTGAATGGAAGTATTGAAAATTCTATTCTTGGAGATACAAATATTATCGAAGCAGGTATTGTAATAGATACTATTCCTTTCCCAAAATACAGTTCTTTAAATTCCTATCCAATTTCTCAAAGAGGGGATTACACATATTCAATTCAAGGACTAATGCCTGGTATGGAATATCATTACAGAACCTATGGCAAAAACTCAAACGGAATATCTTATGGCGAAGATATTCTTTTCCTTACAACCTCGGATAATATAAGTGGTAATTTTGTTTTAGACAGCAATTTTGCAGCATGTTCAACTGGTGAAATGCCTACAATTATTGGAAGTTCTCCTATTGGTGGAAGTGGAGTATACAAATATAAATGGTTAGAAAGCACTGACGGAATAGTTTTCCAAGAAACAACAAGCCCAGGAAATAAAAAAGACTATACTCCTTCAGTAATGACACAACCTACATACTTTAAAAGAATTGCAATGTCTGCTGACAAAGCAGATACCTCAGCTCATAAACTTGTAGGAATAGTTGATGCAACAGTTGCAGGAACAATAGTTCCAAGCTTAAGCTCTATTGAAGAGGGAGAATCTACAGGAGATATAACTCTTAGCGGGCATAGTGGAAATATTGAGTTTTGGCAAAGAAAGAAAGACTCAGACCTTTGGGCAACCATTCAAAACACGGCGAATATTAATCCATTCTCAGAAGTTATTGAGGAAGAAGGAACATATAAATATAGAGTTAGAGTTAGAAATGGAGCATGTCCTTTCCAATATTCAAATATTATAGAGATTATTGTTAATACAATTGGATTAGACGATATTGACGGAGATAAAATTCAATTCTCAATTTATCCAAATCCAAATAAGGGAGAGTTCGTAGTTGATTTGAATTCAGCCGAAAAGAGCAATCTTGAATTGGTAATTACTAATATTTCAGGACAAATTCTTTATAACAAGAAAAACATTGAAAACAAAGTAAATATCAATCTTCCTAATATCCAAAATGGAAACTATATCATAATGATAAAAGACAATGAAAAAGTAGTTGGCTCAAAACAAATCATTATAACAAAATAAAGGACTAAACACCTTTTAAACTAATACCTCCGATTAAACGAAAACTTTATCGGAGGTTTTTTATGTTCATCTTACTGTTAATATTAAGAAACATAAATTAAGTCTTAGGCGTAAAAAACCTTGTTTTAGTGCTATGGAATCAAATTCTACGCCAATGGAATTTGATTCTATTTTCGTAGAATCAAATTCTAAAAAAATAAAATGGCTATTTGTTTGAAAATAACTTGGTTTCTTCGAAAAGATATCAAGGAAAAATAAATTTTTATCAAGGAAAAAAATAAAAAGGCTTAGTTTATTTTCGAAAAGATCGAATATGGAGGATTTTATTCGAAATATCAGAATTTTATTATGAGTAATTAACTAATATTTCTATCCTCTTGGACTGACGGTTTGGAATTTGCAAATTTCAGGAGCTTATCATATTAACCATATTTAACATCAAAACCTGCATAATGTTATCAAAATGCAGGCTTTTGACTGTTTTTGTTAAAATCAATCTTTATCCTCTTTCTCTATGTCCAAATCCCCCTTCTTCTCTTTGTGTTTGAGATTATTCCTTTAGCTCTTCGTAATCCTACTAAGGTAGCTTTGATATTTGCAATGATAGCATATAATCTTCTTTTTAAATTTGGTGATTTATAAAGGAGAAAAGAACTTGTTCCCTTATATTTATAATGATAAGAAAAATAAATGATTTATAAAAGAAAATGCTTAACTTTGGAGAAATATTAAATCAAGATTCTTAATGCAAGCTTATGACAAATAATATGATATACAATTATTTCGAGAAAGAATTTGAGCTTAGATTTTTTGAAATGAATAAATTTGGTCAAGCGAGCCCAACTACTATATTAACTCTTTTAGAGGAAACTGCTTCGGATCATTGCTATTCTATAAATCATAGCCTTTACGACCTTGAAAAACAAAATATTGGGTGGGTATTAATTTCTGGCTACATTGAAATGAGCCGTTATCCTATTTATAAAGAGAAAATCAAAATTATCACTTGGCTATCAAACTATTCTTTAGTAAAGGGAGAAAGAGAGAATTTAATTTTGGATAAAAAAGGAGAAATAATTGGTCGAGCAAAAGGGCTATGGGTATTCTTTGATATTAATAAAAGAAGACCTATTCAAATATTAAATTCAATCAAAGAGACTTGGTCTTCTTGTAGTATAGAAAGTATTAATCATAATATATTAGAAAAAATACCTCCAATAACTTCTCAAACGCCAATTGAGACATTTATAGTAAAACATTATGATGTAGATACAAACCAACATGTTAGCAACATAAAGTATTTGCAATGGCTTATTGAAACAATCCCCAAGGATATTATTGACAATTATTTTCTTCAAAGTATTGATGGAAGATTTATCTCAGAGGCAAATTACGGAGATACAATTCATTCTTTTACAAAAGAGCTTATAGAAGAAAACTCTTTTTTACACACAATTAGAACAGGGAAAGATAATAAAATCTGTGCAACGGCAAAAACCAAATGGAAAAGATTATAAAAATACTTAATAAAAGAATATACTAAAAAGTGAGAATTGCCTTTATTTTACTGAACATTCTTTATGTTTTGTTGTTAATTTAGAAAAGAAATTTACCGAAAAAACAAATTTAGTATTGCTTATTATAGGTTTTTTCTTACTTTTGCAATAATAGTTTATAAACAATAAATCATTATAACAGGAGTTGATATAAGAACAAATAGAATACAACGAATTAATAAATAAATATCTATATCATGGATATAAATAACTCTTTATATAAAATACTTGTGGTTGATGACATTAGGGCAAACGTAATGCTTTTAAAAGCTCTGCTTAAAAAAAGTAATTATCAGGTTCTTGAGGCATATAATGGCAAGGAGGCACTTGAAGTATTTGAAAGAGAAAAGCCTGATTTGATTTTACTTGATATAATGATGCCTATAATGGATGGGTATCAGGTTATGAGTACGATTAGAAATGGTGAGCAGAATCCAGATATTGCTATTATTCTAATCACTGCTCTTGATAATAAGGAAGATGTGGTAAAAGGGTTTAATGCCGGAGCCAATGATTATATTGCTAAACCTTTTAATAACGAAGAGCTTGAAGCAAGGGTAAGGCATCAAATATCTCTAACTGCTGCCAAAAGAGAAATTGAACAAAAGACAAAAGATTTAATTTTTGCAATAAATAATAGAGACAAGCTTTATTCGGTTATTGCACATGATTTACGCTCCCCACTAAGCAGTGTAAAAATGATAATAAGTCTTTTAGTAACTGAGCTAAAGAAGGAAGGTATTAGTAGTGAATTATTCTTTTTGCTCGACGAGGCAAATAGCACTACGGAAAACCTATTTATATTATTAGACAATCTTCTGAAATGGACAAAAAACCAAATTGGAAGATTGAATATTTGCCTTCAATATTTTGATATTGTAAACGTAGTATACGGACTTAAGGAGCTTTATACTTTAATGGCACATAATAAAAACATTCAAATTCAGATTACAGAAGACTCTCCAAGCATTGAAATTATCTCCGACCCTGATTTAGTTAAAACCATTATCCGAAACTTTATCTCCAATGCTCTTAAGTTCAGCTATTCTGGAGGAAGAGTTCAAATTCACATTAGCAATTTAGAAAATCATATTCAGGTAAAAGTAGAAGATTTTGGAAGTGGAATAGCTGAAGATAAAAAACAAAATTTACTTTCTGACAAAAAAACTGGTTATACTTCTTACGGCACAAATAACGAAGAGGGTAGCGGTTTGGGTCTAAGCCTATGCAAAGAGTTTACAGAAAAATTAGGAGGAGAGATTTGGTTTGAATCAGAGCTTGAAAAAGGCTCAAGCTTCTATATTAAGATACCAAAAATCTACCCTTTTAAGGACGCTAAATTTCCTAAAAGATACCTTATTGAAAATGGTCTTGAACCGGAGGCTTAAGACTTTTTCAAGTTTTTCTTAAGCCTTTTCTCTGCTTTTTTCTTATCTTTCTTAAGTATTTTGATTGTATTCTTATCTTGAGAGTCTTCCTTATTCATTTCTATCAATAATAAATTATCAAGCGTATTGATATATTCTTCAAGATAATAGTTCTTATTCTCAGAGCTCATATTATTATAGTATAAATTAGCTTGAATAAACATTTCCCTGGCTCTTTGGTCATTATCCATCTTATCCATATATAATCTACCTAAATATATATGATATTTTTGCATATCCCCATTAAGGTCGTAATTGTCCTTAAGAGATAATGGTAGCAATAAAGAAATAGCTCTTTTATATGATTTCTCAGCCTCTAAGCTTTGTCCAAGATTAGAATTGATTTGTCCAAGAATAAAATTTAGATTGGACATATTATATACACTTTTATCTGATTCAGCAAAATTCATCTCCTCCAAACTCTCAACAGCTTTTAGAAGATAAGCTTTACCATCTTGATATGAATATTTCTCATCCTGATTATTATCTCCAATCAAACAATATGTAATTCCAAGCTTTTCGCAAATCTCTTTATTATTCTGAACATAGATTGCATAAGCAGTATCCATAAAACATATTTTATTAATCTCCAATGCTTCTTTGAAATGAACTGCTGCACTATCCAATAACATATTATCCACTTCCTTATCTCCAATATTAAACAATAAACCAAGCTTTGTTTTCTTTACCTCAGCTCCTATCTCTTCTAATTGCAATGCCTTATTTAGCCCAAGTCTATAATAGTCCATTGAAGTTTTGCTGTCTTTTGCTTTGGAGTATAAATTCGCAAGTTCGTTTGTAGTTTCAATATAATTATAAGCATAGGAATAATTTAACTTAGAGTAATCATCATATACTTTAATTAGCTTATTCTTGTTGATTAGGAAATTATCAACATCATTATTCTCTTTATATATTTCAATTAATAGACTTAATGCTGTTATATACTTTTTGAATATTATCCCTTTAACTCCCTTCTCAAAATAATCCACACTCTTTTTAAACGATTTTTCAGCTTCTTGCTTTTGCCCAATAGTATAGAAAGTAAATCCTCTTGCTATTTCCAATTCTCCTAAAACAAGCAAGGTTGTAGTATCAACTAAAAGTGATTTTTGGAAATATTTATCAGCAATAATATAATCCTCTAATGCAGATTTATAATCTTCTTTTGCTCTTTTTGCATCTCCTCTAAAGAAATATGCATTACCTAATATCTTATTATAATATTCCTTTTGACTTAGCAATACCTTATCCTCCAATTCCATTGATCTATTATAAATTTCTATTGCCTTATCATATTCTTCTTGATGCAAGAAGGCATCTCCCATTGCATTATAATGTGAACCAAGATTATAATAATATGAAGAATCTAAACTACTTAGTATTTTTAGCCCTTTCTCTGCTTTTAAGTAGTATTGTTCAGCTGTTTTATAATCTTCTTTTGAATAATAATTTTCAGCCAAAGCAATAGCATAATCAGCCAAATCGTAGGAATAATTCAAGGAATCAAAAGCCATATATTCTTCGCAAAGCCTTACGATATTCTTCATCCTTTCGACCTTAAGTTCATTATTTTCCATTTCCACAGCAATAGATGCCCTTAGCTTATTAATAGATACATATTCAAAACTATAAACATAAGGAAGAATTGTATTTAGAGAGTCCAATATCTTTATTGAATTATCAATCTCTTTGTCCAATTTCTCCAAATCATTATCAATACTATACTCCTTAAATACTTTTAAGTTGGATAATCTATAATAAGTATGGGAAAAGAAATAAGGATAGTCTTTAGAATATTCCTTAGCCATTAATTTCAAATTATCAATCAATTCGATATCTTTATCATCCTCACTCAAAACATACTCGCTTAAATTTAAAAGATACTCGAAGTCATAGTTTGGATTCTTAAATGCATCCTTTGAAGTTTGTATTGCTTTATTATATGTGATATTAATTAGACTTGTATCCTTAGAGGTTTGATTATAGAAATAAAGTAAATTAAAATACCAGTTAGACAATTGATTGTTTTTATACTCCAAATCATTATCTTCAAATCTTAATATATAATCAATTGCTTTTTCTTTCATCTTGTATGCATTCTCATAATCTTGAGCATTTGAATAAATTAAAGCATTAGTATTATATTGCGAAGCTATGATATCATCATAAATATTATTCCACTTTTTATTCCTTTCTAAAAGAGTATCAATAATTTGATTAGAAAACTGAATAGATTTTTCCAAATCATTCTCAACACTATAAGAATAAATAGACCTAATCCTTAGATACCAATAATTCTGGAATGAGTTCTTATAAAGATTATAACCCTGGGTATAGATTTTTTCAAACTCATCCTTTTCATCTCTATCCATTAAGTAAAACAGATAATCATAATAAGCGTCCTTCTTATGATAATCTCCCTCTATTAAACTTATATAATAAGGCTTTAAATCTGTTTTATTATTGTATTCTGAATCTAAATCAATAATCTTTAAAAAGAAATAAATCTTTTCTAAATCCGTATTTGATTTATAATTATTTTCTATATCTATACTCTCCTCTAAACCTTTGATTGCATTAAAAACCTCTCCTTTTTCTATCTTTCCTATTGCTTCTTGGATTGGTTTATTCTTTTCAAAAATATATTTAAGACTTAGAATTTCATTTACACTTTGATGAATTGAAGACAAAGAATTATATACTCCATTATTTAAAATAGAATATATATCACTCAATACATTAGTATTCCCAGGCAGAGAATCTGTGTAATTATTCAAAAGCTTTGAATAATTATTATGCATATCCAGATATAAACCCTTTTTTAAAGAAGAATACAATTTATTATAAGTATCGTTATTAATTACATAATAAAGCAATGTATCCTTAACGTAAAAGGATTCATAATCTTTATTTTTAAAATCAACACTATAGTATCTATACTCCGAACTATTAATATCCTTAAAGAATAACTTATCTCCAATATTTGAAATTGTATCCTCAACTATAGCAATCCCAAACTTATTAGTTACAGCCTTTTCTGCATTAACAAACTCTATTACCATATTACTAACAGGCTTTTTAGTTTCAATATCAATTATTTTAACAGCCTGCCTTACCTGAGAAAAAACTAAAAGATTTGAAAACATACAAATCACAACTATAATAATAGTTCTTGTATTATTAGTGATATTCATAAGTATAAATGTTTTTAATTATCGAATAATTATTTATCTTCTGCAAAGATAGTAAAAATAACTTTTTGCATTTGATTTTTCCAAGAAAGATTTGGTTCAATTGATTTTCTTATCTCTTTTGGCTCAAGATTAGTATCATGGTAGAAATCAATAATCTTGGAAAAATCTAACGGGGTCTCATCAGCTGGGGCCTTAATAATATAAGGCATATCTTCGAAATCCTCATCAATCTCAGAATAAACAAAACCCAAACCCCTTGCTGCATATTCTCTATTCTTTAGAGTCTTTATTTTTGTAATATTACTCCTATGTCTTGCAAGACTTCCAATTCCAAAATCAGCTTTTTCAAAAACCTCATCTAATTCCTCTCCAGAAAGAGGACCAAGAAAACTAACAAATTCACCCAAATCCAAACTTTCAACTTGAGTTTTTAAAGCATAACCTGATGCCCTCTCAGGCTTACCCACTATATTCAAATGAATCCTTTGAATAGGTTCAGATTTAATATACTTATCAATTCCACTTATAGCCCTATCCACACCATGCCAATAATGCAATTCAGCTACAACCAAAAATTCTAAAACCTCAGGAGTTTTCCTATAAGTTTTTTTCAAAGGCAGAGAATCAAAATCCACTCCATTAGAAATCTTAATAGTCCTCTGATTAAATATCCTATCATAATCAGAAAAGGTAATAATTGCATCAAGATTCTTGGCTTGAGAATAACGGAATAGCTTATTAATATAGAATCTAATCTTATTAGGAAGTGGTAATTCCTTGCCTTCATGGTCATAAGGGAAAGTAGGAATCTCCATTACCACCTTAACTCCTTTCTTTCTTAGCTTCTTAGCAAAACTAATTATAAAAGGTTCAGCGTTTATCAAACTCCTCATATATACCAATGAAATATTATTATCAATAATATATTGGTATAAACTATTATACTCAAATCTCTTTTCAATCTTAGCTTTAATCCCTGTGCCGAAATTCTTTTGAACCTTATCACCTACCCATCTAACCTGATTTCCAAATTCATCCCAACCCAAATAACAAAGCTCCGTCTCAACCCCACAATCATTCAAAGCCTTTACTTGATATCTAATCTTCTTAGTAATCCCACTATATTCAGCCAAAGCATGAAAAACTATAAATATTGCTTTCATAAGTATCTATATAAATATTCTAACTCAAAACTTTATTGAATAAATCCTCCCATTGTTTTGCTATGTTTTCTATCTTAAATCTTTCTACATTTATCCTTGCTTTTCTTCCCATTTCCTTTCTTAACTCCTCATTTTCTATCAAAAAAGATATCTTTTCTGCCATTTCTTTGATATTTCCATTTTCAACCCATAAGCCATCTTCACCATCTTTAATTATATCCTTAGGTCCACTTGGACAAGTAAAAGATACTGCTGGAAGCCCACAAGCCATTGCCTCTGTAATTACCATTCCAAACCCTTCAAACCTTGAACTCAAAACAAAGAAAGAGCTTTCACAATACTTGTCGATAATATTATCGGTTGATGGTTCTAAAAAAACATTATCTTCTAATCCTAATCTATCTCTTAATTCAAAATAACTCTTCCTCTCACCTCCTCCATAAATCTTTAAAACCCAATCAGGATGTTTCTCCTTTACATATTTCCATGACTCAATTAACATATCAAAACCTTTTTGATATGTATATCTCCCAACAGCAATAACTTGTTTCGTATTGCATTCAGATGTCTTATCAGGGAAAAAGGATAATGGATTATAGATATAAGTTCTTTTTTTAATTTCACTCCACCTATCATTATCCTCACTGCTTAGGGTAACAAACATAGATAATTTCTTTAATTCTCTAATAAGTTGACTCATCCATAATTTTGAAATCAATCGTTTTAATACATTCTCTTTCCCATTACTCTCCATATTCCTATAATGAGTTCTTGAAAAATGTATCTCTCCAATTTTCTTACTTCCATCCTTAATAGAATTTAGAAAATTAATCTCCCTTCTTAATGTTGAAATTGTTATATCTGGTCTAATTTCGAACAATAATTCTTTTAGCCTTCTTTTATATCTAATTTGTTTAATAAGGTAAGAGAAAGTTCTTTTATATATTGGCAATCTCCAATTAGTATCAAAGTTAATATCAATATTAATTAATTTAATCTTTGGAGAAAGCTTATAATAAGGCTCTTTGTCCTTATTATCAGTAAGAATAATATAAATCTTATATCCTAAAACATCAGCAAAATAATTCGCCTTTAGAGTTAAAACTCTCTCCATTCCAGAAGGGAAATGAAGAGATGGAATACAATATACAATCTTTCTTCTCATAACTTATTAGATATATCCTTTTTAATCCTTATACAAATCTTTAATTATATTAGACTCTTGGTCAATAATCTGTTTTGGTCTTTTAAAATATCTCTTAATATGTTTTAGCTCAGAGAAAATCTTTTTTGTAAGTGATTGTTCAAATATTGTAGTTCTTGATAGAGGTTTAAGTTTATTATTCCTGACAAATTTAATCTTACCATATTCCAATAAACCTATTGCCATAGAGCCGTCCTCACCTCTTATTATATTAATTCTATATCCAACCTTTCTCCCTAATTCAGCATTTATATTAAAAACAAATCCTCTAACTGCTAATTCAGGTCGTTTAATACTTACAAGCCTATTAAATATATTTCTAAAGAAATAGTAAATTGAATATTTAAACTTATCTTTTTTTGAATGATAAATATATTTATAACCCATATTTACAGCTACAGGATTTGTCTTCTCAAAAGCATTTACTACATTTTCCACATAGTCTGGAGGATAAATTGTATCTGAATCTATACTTAGACAATATTTCCCTTTAGCATTATCCAAGCCACATTGTCTTGCAGCGCTACAACCTTTCCTTTTTTCAAAATAACAAGGAACACCTGTTTTATTAAATATTTCCTCGCTATGATCCTTAGATCTATTATTAATACCTATTATCTCAAAAGGATATTTAGATTTATTTTCGCTTAATGACCAAATACAAGAGAGGAGTCGTGTTTCATCATTATATGTAATAATTGCAACTGTAGCAATAGGATTAGGTTGAGAATTAATTCTTTCTACATTTGCCTTAACCTTTTCAAACAATTCATTAGAAAAACTACTATATGGTTTTTCATAAATATCTAAGAATTTCCTACTCCATTTCATATCTATTTTCTTCTAATTAATTTATAAATCATTCCTTTTATATCATATATCTTTAAAAATTGAAGATAGAATGTAACAAACAATAAACTAAAAATTGATTTGATTGATAATGATATAAACATATTTAAATCCAAAGTTATATAATTTATTCCATATAAAAACAGGAATAATATTATTGAAACAACTATTGGAGGGAAAATGCATTTAATAATTTTTATTATGCTTGACTTAAACACAATATTATACATTAAATAATAAGCCTGAAAGAAATTTATTATTATTGAAATCATTATTCCCGTTGATACTGCTTCAATATTTTCAAAATAAAAAACACCAATAAATAAAGCTAAAACAGTTATAATAGTTGATAAAACTCCACTTAAGAACATAATCTTTGTGGAATTTGCAGCTTGGAATATCGAGCCAGAAGTTGAAAGAATAATCTGAAAACCCACAGAAAAGGAAAGGATTTCAAAACTCGGGATAGATTTTCCCCACTGCATTCCAAAAATAAGAAGGACCAATTCTTTTGAAATAAAGAACAAAAGAACAGATAATGGGAAACCAATATATGCTAATAGCTTTACTATCTTTAAATATGAATCTGATAACTTTTTAAAATCATTCTGATAGTCGGAGAAAATTGGATGCATAACAGGAGAGAAAACATGAGTTATTGTTTGTAAGGGTAACATCATTAATCTATATGATTTCTCATAATATCCTAACATCGTATTATTAAGATATTTCCCTATTATCAATTTATCTAAGTTCCTTGAGAAATAGTTTATTAAATTAAAAAGAAATTGATATATTGAGAAAGATAGTATTTTTTTTAACGCTTTTATATCAAAGTATAATTTGAATTTTATTGGCTTCTTTATATAGGAAATAATAAATAATAGGATTGAAGAGAGTATTGGATTAATTAATAATGCATAAATTCCAAAACCTAAAAAGACTGAAACAACTGCTATTATACCAGCAAAGAACTGAATTGAAAATGATCGTACTGCAATAAATTTAAAATCCTTATCTTTATATATTAATGCATTTGGCACTATTTGCGAAGAGTTAAAGAAGATTGCTATTGAAAGATAATATGATATTGGTTCTAAAATTGGAGTTTCGTAATAAATTGCAATTGGTTTGGCCAATAGAATGAATATAATAGTAAGAATAAGTCCAAACCAAATGGTAAATGAAAAGATATTAGATAAATCATCTTTATTTAATTCTTTATTTTGAACTATTGCCGGTCCAATTCCTATCTCAGTAAGCATATTAAAAAACACAATAATCACTGTAGCAATTGCAACAATTCCAAACTCCTCAGGAGAAAGTATTCTTGCGAGTATAGCCGTAACAATTAGTGATATAAATATATTTGAATACTTTGCTATGGCAGTAAAGAATATCCCAACAGTCATTTGTTTTTTTATTGAATCTGCCATAATATTGAATTATTTACAAGAATTAATCTTCTCAAAGACATTTAAATATGCTTCTTCATATTTATCTACTATAATTTTAATTCCCATATTTTCTTTTGCATAAATATAATTCTTATTACCATGATTTTCAGAAAATAATATATATGATTCGTCTAATGCTTTTACTATAGAACTATTATCACTAGGATTAAATATTGGATTGCCTGTTTCTTGAAGAATTTCATTAACATTCCCACAATTTGGACCTACTACAACTTTCTTAAAAAGAAATCCAAGTGGCAAATTACCTGAATTAAGAATTATCTTTCTCTGTATAAAGACAACATCGGAAGCAATTAAATAATATGGTAATAAATCATTATCAATTATTTCATCATAATTACCTGCATTGATCGAAAAAAAACGTAAAAATGCAGTTATAATATTATAAATCATCTTTTTAAACAACGATCTCTTTTTTGAAAAATTCAACAATCTAGGTGCAAGTAGATATTTATTTTTTTTTCTAAAACTCAAAAACGCTTTAAGCAACATTAATGACTCTGCATTATTACGAAATCTCCCAAATGCAAGGATTACAAATTTATCTAAAGGTAAATCTAACCTAATTCTTGCTTCATTTTTTGATATATCCTCATTATAAGTATTTTCATATATATGATGAGGTATGAGAAAATTGTTAGCATTAGTGTTATGATCTTTAGCTAACATCTCATCAATACTATATTTTCCTAAGTGAATTATGCCATCTGCATATCCTTCAACCAAATTGTATAACTTCAAAACATTATCATTGCTAAAATGAGGAGAAGTATTATGACGAGTGTATAAGATTCCTGTTTTCTGTTTTTTTAAATCCTCTATTCGATTTCTAAGTTTAACTATGTCAATTTCTTCAATAATATACTTAAAAATCTCTTCAGGCCATTGAATATTGACAATATCATATTTTAAACTACTATCCCAAAAATCATCAACAGAACAATAAACTTCATGATTCCTTTTTTTTAACTCCTTCACTAAAGTCTGTACAAAAAGATTATCATTTAAGAACTCTCTATAAACAAAAAGTATTCTCATAAACAATTATTAATGTATAATGTGTATATATCAAATTTTTATCCATGTCCTTGTATCAAAATCATATTTCTTAATTGGTCTGGCTGGATTTCCTGCTACTATTGTATATGGTTCTACATCCTTTGTTACCACACTCCCCGCTGCTACTAATGAATGCTTGCCTATTTCTATTCCTTGTATTATTACACAATTCCCTCCAATCCAAACATCATCTTCAATAATAACTTTTGTTCCGCTGACTCCCTGGTCTTTTATTGGCTTTTCAATATCTTCGTAATCATGAGTTAATCCTAAAATTTGACTACCTATTCCTAAGACAACATTGTTCCCAATTAATACAGGTCCTAAAATCATTCCTCTTGAAGTAATCATAGTATTATTACCAATTTCTATATCTCCAATTCCATTATTAAGGATTACATGATTTTCTATAATTGTTCTATCTCCAATTATTAATTTATTTACTGCATTTAAATCCAATCGAGCGTTTCTTCTAATAATTGATCCTTTTCCTCTTTTAATAATAAAAGGATAAACAAAAAACCTTGCCCACCATCTTGTTCTTGCTGAATATGGGTGTACCCAAAGATATAGGAGGAATTGTTTTATCTTTGGGTTTTTGGTTATAATATTTTTTATCTTATCCTTCATAATCATGTTTATAATCTTTTCTTTATTGAAAAACTGAATTTTGTTCCTTTCCCTAATTCTGATTTTATATTCAAATCTCCTCCTAATAGTTTTACTAATTTTTGAGCTATTGGGAGTCCAAGACCCGAACCTTGGGAATGTTCGTCTATTTTATAGAACCTCTCAAATATCTTTTCCTGCTCCACGGGGCTTATCCCTTTCCCACTATCCTCTATGCTAAATAGAATTTCTTCCTCTTCTTCTCTTATCTCTATTTCAATGTATCCTTTATCCGTAAACTTAAACGCATTATTCAATAAATAGTTCAATATGTTATTGATTTTAGTTTTATCAGAATAAACTATTATACTTTCATTATTCTTAATAATTCTATATTCAATATTTTTTGTATTTCGTATTTTAAAGCTTTCAAATAAGTCATAAATCAAAGCACAGATGTCAAATTCGCTCTTTTCTACCCCTGTAACTCCAGCCTCCAATTTTGAATAATCTAATATATTATTGACTAATTGAATTATTGTATCGCTATTCTCAAGGATTATCTTTTTATATTCCTCTTTATCTTCATTATCCTCTGCATCAACTATTAATTGAGAAAAACCAACTATTGCGTTAAGGGGAGTATGTATTTCATGAGTTATATTCTCAAGGAATTTTGTCTTTAATCTATCTGAGGCTAAAGCTTTCTGAGTTGCTTCTACAAATTCGGTTACATCTATAGAAGAGCCTAAAATAATAATATTCCCAAACTCATTTTTATACGAATTAAATACACATTTAATCCATTTGAATTTATCCTTACTAATAACCTTCATCTGCTTTTCTTCAATAGCATTGAAAGGTATTCTGCCCAATGAAATTTTCTTATAGTTACTCTTCAACCAAATCACATCTTCTTTACTAAGGTTTCTATATATTGAATCTATTGTTTTTTCTACATCTTTAGAAACTCCAAAATTTTCATACCATTGGTCATTAGCCATAAATGTATCCTCACTAACATTCTCCTCCATTATCCCAACCTTGCCAAACTCAGATATATTATCGAACATTAGCTTGAACTTCTTCAATTCTACCTGCTCCTTAAATTTTTCTGTTTCGTCCGAAAAAACTATTAATAAATTTTCAAATTCTCCTTTTTCATTAAAATAAAACTCTAACTTAGCTGAAATACATATAATTTTATCACTAAACTTAGTATTATAATACTTTTCACTCTTAACTCTGTTAAAACTATATTCATAAAGAAAAGACTGACTAAGATATTGGTTCGAAAAGCTTGGTCTATAATGATCTGAAAGAGATAAAAAGGTACTGATATTTGATAAAACTTGTTTAGGAAGGTTTGGATTATCTAAAATACTAATTCCTACAACCAAGGATAAATCACTTACTCCAAAAATCTCAAGCCCTCTTTGATTAATATCAAGCAAATAACCCCTATTATCGTAAACTTCAATTCCAACAGGAACATTATTAAGTATTTTTCTAAGTCTCTCAATCTCATTAGTAATATTTTTCTCCACAAACAATAGTATTAATTAGTACGAATTATAATCGAGTGCAAATATAGTAATAAATCAATATAAAACCTATTTGGAATAAAAATAAATTTCAAAAAGGTAAAAACTCATAATGGACTTCTAAGAATATATGATTTTATAATTTGATTCTAATAAAATGGATTTTGATTCTATTTTTCTGTAATTTGATTCTAATAACTTGTTTCTTCATAATGAATCTAAGATTAATAGTAGTGAAAAATCTTAATTAGAAGAAAAAATAGTATTTTTGCCGTCTTGAATTTGCTATTTGGCAAAAGCAATTTAATAAACAAAAATTATATATGGGTTTTAAGGCTGTTAGACTTTTAAGTGAAACTTTATTTGTTTTTGGAACAATTGTAATGGCAGTTATCAGTCTTTATGCCTCACAAGCAAGGTTTTTCAATCCTCAAACCCATGTATTTGCATCTCTGATAGGACTTTTTGCAATCCTTTTTATTGTACTAAATCTCTTTCTTACCTTCTATTGGGCTTCGAAATTCCGAGCATGGTTCTTTGTTTCAATCGCTACATTATTGCTATTTATTCCCTATACGCTTACAATGTTTCAAATCTCATTCAAACCTCGACCACCCTATAACGAAAGAGATATTTGTATTGCTACTTACAATGTTAAGAGCTTTGGGTATTATGGTCATTATACTAATAACTTCAAAAATATAGCTTTTGCTCTTGGAGAAAAAGACCCTGATATTATCTGTTTCCAGGAGATATGGTTCGATAAGCATCTCCCTATCGACAGTATAGCTAATTTTCTTGAGATGCCTTATTATGCTATTGGAGAAAACGGATTAGGAGTAAAAGATTTAGCCCTATTCAGCAAACATCCAATAATTGAGACTAGAAGTCAGGTTTATCCTAACACACATAATGGTTCAATGTATTGCGATATACAAATAAACGATAAGGTTATTAGGGTTATGAACCTTCACCTTCAAACCTCGAATTTCAGTCAAAAACAACACGAAGTCGGACAATTGAAACAAGTATTTAAGCCAAGAATATTTGCTCAAGCCATTCAAAATATTTCTAAAACCATTAACGATAATTCAATAAAAAGATCAGAGCAAGCATTGGAAGTAAATAAAATCATTACTAATAGTCCTTATCCAATATTTGTTGCAGGAGATATAAACGAAACTCCTTCTTCTTTTGTTTATGATAAGGTTAAAGGGGAGCTATTCGACGGATTTCGCCAAGGAGGGAGAGGATTTGGCTCAACTTATAAAAAAATATTTGGAATTTTCCGATTAGATTATATTTTCCATTCAAAAGACTTTCAATGTGTAAATTATTTTAGCGAAAACCTTGAATACTCCGACCACAAACCAGTCTTCGGATTCTATCGCTATAAATAATTTATCCTCACAAATTGACAATCTTCATTATTTTAATAAATACATTTCTATTGTATCAGGGAACCATCTTTGGTTTAATCCAAATTATATCAAGAAAGAATCTAACGAAACGCCATTTAAAAGTATTCTTATTGCGAAACAAAGTATTCTTTCTGCGTTTCAATGTCAGTATGGTAGCTATGAGAAGACCATTATGGTACCTACCACACGCCTCTTATGGTACCTACCACACGAGCGTTATGGTAGCTACCATAATGTAGTTTTGAAATCTTTGGTGATTTTATTTGGAAATAACGAACTCATTCCCTTGCAGATGCAAAGATAAGTAAAATATTTGAATTATGGATGAAATTTACTCTTTTTTTTGCTCGCTCAACTGCCAAAATCTACTTTAGCAAGCTAAATTGGTAATCTCTCACTCTTTTGTCATTTTTTATTAGATTTACAAGCATAAATACCTTAGTATATACATGGTTATAGATAGAATTTATACAATAATAGATAAATTCTATCAACCAGTTTACATCCTGGCTTTCATCTATTTAAAAGCACAAAAACCATATTAAAAACCAATTCCATAAAAATAATCACTAAAAACACTTGTTTTAAGCTAATTCCGTTATATCTTTGCAAATTGAAATAGGAATATAAAAAATAAAACCATGAAGAAGATATTTCTTTTAATCGCAGTAGCCATTTTTGGAGTTTCTTGTATTAACGAGGACTTCGAAAGCATGAAATTAGATTTA
>Ga0265295_1004960_pt1 | contig 17458 bp, 31 predicted proteins | sample Munlansysbiofilm_FD_192503 | JGI IMG/M metagenome (GOLD analysis project Ga0265295, IMG submission 192503) | Leachate microbial communities from a municipal landfill in Southern Ontario, Canada - Methane capture system biofilm | ecosystem: Engineered > Solid waste > Landfill > Unclassified ...
TATTTACCCAACCAGCAACAGTAACAGTTTGACCAATAAGTTTTTCAGTAACATCTGTACAATAATGTGTTCTCAATTTCAACTTCCTTTTCTAAATAATTCGCGATTTTACCTAATTTCTACTTAAATTAATAAGGTTTGTTTTTTGTATAAAAAATGATAAATTAGTGCTAAAGTCCATTTTCTATAAAATACAAATATTTTTTATATGTAAATTTCAGAAATTTATACATAAAAGATATGACACAAATTTGACACACTTATTTTTTTATTTGTAAAACATATCCTTTTATATATTCTACATAATTGATAGTTTCTAAACTATTTCTTCCAGTTACATTTACAAGATATTTTTTAATATCATTCCATTTTCTTTGGTTACCACTTAATTTTTGAGCCTTTAAAATATTTCCTAATCCAGCATTGTATGAAGCTAATGCTAGTTCAAATTTTTCTAAAGCTGTTCTTTCAACTTTCCAACTTCTAAAAAGCTTATTCATGTGGTAAACTTGTGCATAAACAGATTGAATATCATTTAATGGATCAAATCCATTTTTAAATAACTGATTATCTTTTAATTCTTGTCCTACTTCCTTAGCTGTAAAAGGCATAAACTGTGCAATACCTAACGCACCAACTGGACTTTTTGCATTTGGATTAAATCTACTCTCTTGAACTGCTTGAGCGATAAAATAATGTTCAATAGGAATATTATCTATATTTTTATCAAACTTCCAAAACTCATGAACTGCTTTTTTATAACGCTCTAAATAGTTATCTAAACCTATTTTTATTGCTTCATTTGGTGATATTAATTTCATTGTTTATTTTCCTTTTTGTATTTTTCACACATTTCATTGTTTATTTTTACTTGCTTTATATAAAAATCTATTTGTTCATATAACATTTCTCTTTTTTCTTCATAATCTTCAAGATAACTTTTTGATACATAAACTGGCAAATGTTCAATTTTGTCTAGCATCTTTTGTTCCGTACATATATAAACTGTTTTCTCAACTATTAGCTCTTTTTGGCTGCAACCACTAAAGAAAAGTAGCAACAACCCTATCGCAATTATTGTCTTTAATTTCATATTTTGGGTTCTCCTTTATCTTTATATTTAGTTTTTGTGTTTTAGTATCTATCATTTCTTTTTTAGCTTGATTGGTTGCTTCAGCAGTAGCTGTATCTTTAATAATTGGTATAGCTTCATTGTAAGCATCAATAATTAAAGATTTATGTTGTTGTTCTGTTTCTAATTTTTGGTTAAGTTCTATGTTATTTTTAAATAAAAAATAGAAAGCTAATATAAATAAAATACAAGCCAATATAAACCAAAATTTAAAACTTTTAAAAATTGGTAATCCTAGTAATAAATTAAACATTTTAATCCTTTCTATCTTTTTTAATCGTGGCTTTATGTAATATATCAATAAAATTAAAAAGCCATTCAGGAAATTTACTTTCTGCAAATATTAAAATAGCAAATGCAAAAAATCCACTAAACCCAATAATTAACTCTCTACCATAAGTTTTAGGCTCTATAACTGTACCAATCATATAAGATACAAATGCACCTAATACAATATGAACAAATAAAGAAGTTATACTAAACAATTCTTTTGGAGTAGTTCTTGTATATTTAAATAAATATGAAGCCACACCACCGCAAATGCCTATAAAAATATCTTTATAGTAACCAACAGTTAACATTATTGCTCTAAGATCGTCGGGATTCATCAGTACCCCGATTCAGTTCTTCGCTTCTATTTATTCCTAACAGTATCAAGCAACTAACTAATATAATGCCACTACAAAAATTACCAACAGTTTCATATACTTTTTTAAATTCATTATTTTCATTATAAATTTTATATCTTTTTTTTAAATCATCTTCTGTTAAAGATTTAATATTATTTCTTTGTTGGTAATTATGACTTTCATACATTGATTTATTCCAAACATCTTTTGCGAGAGTAGTACCCAAGATTAAACAAACCACAATGTAAATTAATTTTTTTCTAAGTTCCATCTACTCTCGCTAATTATTTATTCTGTTTTTTCTAATGAAGCCAAAAAGATAGCCATTCTTTTATCTATTTCAGCCCAGTCTATATCTTCTGGCTGTGTTCCATTTGCTTTAATAAAAATATTACCTTCATTTAAAACAGCTTGATTTGTACCTTTCAATACTAAATCAGTATCTGTTAATGAATTTCTTAATTCACCTTTTACAACTACTCCAATAATATCGCCAGTAATAGCTTGACCTGATGCCATAATGATTTCATTATCTGCTGTACCAGCTTGAACAAAGCACCCAACTCTAGTAATGTCATCTGTAACCAGTCTCATAACTGTGTTTAAGTAAGAGTGTTCAGCCTTGTATATTTCCCCAGCACTACCTAAAGCCTGAGTTCTTTTTACTGTACTTTGTAACATTTTTTCTCCTAGTATCTTTCTAATAATTTTGTTAAATTATCTTCTTTTTCGTTTGGTTTGCTATCCACAAAATTTGTTTTTCTCTTAGATTGTGAAGCAATTAAAAACGCAGTTTCTGCATTCATACCTTTATCTAAACTATTCCCCGATAATGACTCATAACCAAACTTGTAGATGTCATTTGCTGACATATTTGTATAATCAAAACTTGTACCTAAAGCATCAGAAACTTTAGTGTATGTATCAGTAATTCTTTTACTCTCTTTTTTCATAGAGTCTGTGTATTTTTCCATTTCTTTTTCAACACCAATTTTTACACCTTCTGCGATAACTTCTGCTAATTCATCAGGAGATAACTGCTCTTTTATCTCTTCTTTTTTGATGATTTCTTCATCATCTTTTTGTTTAGGATTACACTCTTCATCTTCTTTTTTTTCTTCTGGGTCTTCATCTTCAGTTTTACCACCTAAGATTTCACTAATCAATCTTTCTTTTTCAGCATCATCTAAATCAGAATTTGCAATCTCTTTGATTTTTTCAATTTTACCCTCGTCTTCTACTTTTGGGTCTTCATCTTCTTTTTTGATTTCTTCTTTTTTTTCGATAGTTTCTTCATCTTTGAAAAACTTTTTCATAGCATCCATAAATCTATCTTTGCTAGTTTTTTTCATATTCTCACCTTTCTTTAAATTTGTTTTACTATCTTGAATTTTTAAAAGGTCACCTGCTCGACCATTCTCAACTACTGCTAAATGATTAACTACATCTACTGATTGAGTATAATCGTAAGACTGACCATTAAATCTACCTTTTTTTTCGGTAATGCCACCAGTATATCCTGGCGACAATTCAATCACTTCTCCGCTTTCGATAACTTCAATTAATTTAGGATTATAGATATGCAAGTCTGCTCTTAGAGTTTGTGTTTCTTCATCTACTTTAATTTCACCTTGAATTGAACCATCAACTTGATTAGTTTCATCTCCTACCCATTGATGTACCCATACTATAGGTTTACCAATAAAAGCATCTTTGATTTTTACTAAGTCTTTAAAATCTCTATAAACTTTAACGACTGTATCATCTTCGCTATCCTTAAATAGTTCAGAATGTAAATAATCAAATACTCCAGCAACAGCAATAGGATTATCTTTAATAATTAAATATCCGTTCTCGTCTTTTGTTCTTTTAGATTGTTTGTCTAAAAATATCAAAATAGCCCCTTTAAAAAAATTCACAAATTAATTTTAGAATAATGTTTAAAAAACAGATTAACAAGAGTTGTTTTTAGGTATAATATTTATATATAAAAAGGATAAGGATATAGAATGTCAAAAAAAGAAGTTAGTAATAATTATTGTAAATGGATTTTTTTAGATATTAAAGATAAAAGACTTGTTGCTGGTTGGAGTGCTGATAATTTAAAAGATATTGAAGAGTTTATCAATGAGAATCCTCCTATTCCTATTTTATACCCAAAATTTACTAAACCACAACACATAACAATTAATTTTAATTTTGTATAGTGAAAGTATTACTTCTCAATAATCACGTAGTAATCTCCATGTAAACTATCTTTAACTAATTTAACATCTTGATTAGGTTTAAGAATAACTGCTCTTCTTCTACATCTGCAATTAACTCTTTGTGCTGGGTCCCCAATATTTCCGTAGCTATCTATAACAGCACTTGGAGTGTCGTATCGATATATTCTTCCTTCTAATATTCTATGTCCACCTTTTCCAGTTGATACTCTTTCATCTTTTGAAGTTTGCCAAACATAGTATTCAAATCCTAGTGCTTGTTCTCGTGCAGAATGATACTCGCCTATGGCTTTGTGAACTTGGTCTCTTGCTATTGTTTCGGCTCGTCTTTTACCTATCCCATCTATTGCAAGAACTTGTTTTTTAATAGCTTCCATATCAAAATTATTTACATTGTTTAAAAATACACTTTCAAATCTTTCTTTTATATCTTGTGGAATAGTTTTAATTAAATTATAGTTTCTTTGATAAACAGCATTTAAACTATTATCTATACTCTTGCTACTTCTCTTTAATGCAAATTCTGGGTTTTGGCTTTTTAAATTACTATTAACAAAAGTTTGAACTTGTCCTACTGTTCTTAATGCTTCTTTTTTAGCAAACTCATTTGTTTTTTTATCCCATCTTTTGATAAGGTCATTAAAGTTAAATGCTAATTGTTTAGCTATATTCTTGTTTTCATTTTTATTAACAGTTGCGATAGTCCAATAGTAAAATGATTTACTTATATCTGTTGTAAGTTTTTTTAGCCTACTTGAATAATCTTGCTCTAAAGCTTTATTCTCTCTTGGAGTTCTTAGAGTTGTAGGCTTAATAGTTTTCGTAGCCATTTATACCATCTACTGGGGGAGTATCTAAATCAATCTCTTGTTCTGTATATTTCATACTATCTGGAATTACGCCTTTATCTTTTAATAAAGTATTTCCTTGCTCAGGAGTAATCTGTCCCGCATCTTGCATTTTAATAACATTGTCAATTTTTCCAGTTTCAACAGTTACATTCTCAACTTCATTATCTTTTTTAAGTTCGTTAAATTTCCATTTAGGGTTAATATCCAAACCTAACTCTAAACATATCATTTTTAAAAGTTGTTCAATAATTGGTTTTATTTTACTATTTTGAAGTGATGATAATTCTTGGTAGTAAATATCTAACTCTATCTCCCCAGTTGAATTTAATCCACTTGGAGTTGTTCCAAAAAGAATTGTTGAAGGCTGTCGCCCTGATACAGATACATATTCCATCATATGAGCCGATATTCTTTCAAGGCCAGCTATTGGAGTATTTATTTGTGTAAATACTTCATCTTTAGTTAAAAGCAACATTCCTAAATTATTTCTAGTTTGGTTATTTGCTTTTGCTCTATCAATAGCTTCTGACATATTAGTTTGTAGTAAATCAGTTTGAATAATATCTGTTTTAAATCTTAGAATAATATCAGCTATTGATTGTCTTGTACTATCAGCAGTTGAAACATAGTTTTTCATAAACTGGCATAAACTAACTCCACCAAAATTGAAAATAGGTTTTAATAAAGTAGGACACTCAAAAGGAGTTAATGAAATTAATCTTGAACTATCAACGCTTCCAGCACCTTGTATATACCATGTATTTGGCTTCATATAGTTTTTATCAAGTACGTTTACAGTTTCTACACTAATTGCACCTTTCGTGTATGGCGGAACTATTTGTAAATTTGTAATTTTATTTTGAGTAAATACTTCTGATTTCATTATTAAAGCATCTACTAATTTTTCATTTTCTGTATTTACATCGATAAATAAATCAGCGGTCCCATAAATCAAAGCAACTTGCATTAAATCATTAATTAGTTTTAATCCGCCTAAGTCTTCAAATCTATCCTCAATCTTTTTTAAAACTTCTTCTGGATTATCTACTTTATCATCAATAATGATTTCACCACCTTTATTAGTACAACCATTAGCAAATTTTGTAATTGCATTATTGATTATGGTATCAATAGCAAGATATGAACATTCAACATAAGATAACCTATTTAAAATATATTCATTGTATTGAGCGATTGAATTATGAGCATTAATTGAAGCTACATTATTTTCCCATTCATCATTAAATCTATCTTTCCATTCATTAAAGTTCTCACCAACTTTCACCGCTAGTGCATCTGTAAATGTTGTTAAAGGTCTAATGTCTTCCAATTGGATATTCTCTTGGGGTAGTTGCCAATTTATTGGTTGTTGAACTTGAGGAATATTTGTTTTCTTTTGTGATGGATAGTGTCTTCCTCGGCTCATTTACTTTCTCTCTTTGGAATAAATCTTACTTCCCTTGTTTTTCTATTTCTAATTGCAACCCATTCCGTAGGTAAACTAATTTTTCTATATTTCTTCATCATTCACCTTTTTATTTTTATCTTATCATACTGCTTAGGATTGTACTTGCTTGGCTCCAGTCTACTTTTCCATTTCTACAATCTTCAAGGGCATATCTAATCGCATCGATATGGTGATTATTCTTATCTACTATTTGTCTTGTTATTTGACCACTTCTTGCATCAACTTTATATTTATAATTTCCAGCTTCAAAAATTGTATTAACACATCTTGAATGAATAATAACTCTATCAAAAGATTTAATATACTCGATACCTTCTTCTACACTATTTGCACCTTTAATGGCTCCTACTACTCTAAAACCATTTTGTCGCATATGTGATATTGTTTCTGGTCTTGCACTATCTGCTTTTACTGTATGTTTTTTAATCTCAGGTAGTCTGTTCCAAAAGTTTGGCAATTCATTTAAACTTGTAGAAGTTAAAACTCCTTCTACTCCATAAGGTCTATCGTTTAGTTCATAATCTATGTATAAACAATTTGAGCCATATTCTGAATGTTCAGCTATATACATACGATTAACAGTATTTGGGTCTTGTGAAAATCCCCAGTCAGCACCATAATAAAAATGTACATTATCAGGAGTTTCAAAATCTTCAATTGACCACCTACCACTTAAGATAAGTTCTTCTGTATTTTTTTTAAGTTCACCTTCCCAAATATGCAAATATAATTCTGGATTAGTTTTTTGCATATGCACTCTTTGTGCTTCAAGTTCAGCTGGAAAATGTTTGTTATCATTCCAGTTTACTTTAACAACATAAGCATTATCAGGTTTTTCTAATACAAAATTTTTATAAATAATATCATCTTCATATCTTGGGTTAAATGATATAAAAATTCTTGATTGCGGTTTTCTAATTGTTGGGTCCAATACTTGCCAACTCATAGCAGATATACTTTCTGCTTCTTCTATCCAACATATATCGATAGCTTCCATAGATTTAATTTTAGTTATATTTCTATATAGTCCAGTAAATATAAACTCACTTCCATTAGTATGTTTAATAGTATCATTCTGAACTGTAAAGCCTTTAAGTTCTAATAGGTCTATTTGGTCTTTTAAAAGTTTATGTACAGAGTCCTTTATAGAGTCTTGAATTTCTCTTGTACATAAAACCCTAATTTTTGATTGACTTGCTAATAACAAAAGTATTCTTGCTATACTCCAAGATTTAGCACTCCCTCTTCCACCATATGCTACATAATATCTATAATCGTAAGTACAAAAAGGTTTTAGTTTTTTATTAATAGAAATAGTCATTAATCCCATTCTACTTTTATATTTTCTTGAATGTTTGCATTTTGATTATTAACTGTTACTTGACTATTTGAGTGCCTTTGATTTACTCCTAAAGTTATTGAAGCTTTATCTAATGCCTCTTGTGCGTTTTTATAATCAGAAGCACTTAATTTAACTGGCTCTAAATTTTGAACACCATCACCAACTGATACTTTTTCATATTTCATATTTTGTTGTAAATCTTCATTTATTCTAATTACATTTAATGCAGTAGTTGAAAACAACAAACTTCTTATTTTAGCTTCATCTTGTATTAACTCGTCAAGATATTTTATTTCATAATCTTCAAGCGTTGCAATTTTTTCTCTAATCGTTGCTTTTTGTTGCAAAATCGTTGCATTTTGTTTTTCAACTTCGATAATGTCGCTTTTTAGCTGTTGCGTTTTTCCTACTATCCAATTTTCTTTTTTCTCTTTTCTTTGAATAGAGGATTTGTTTATTCCAGTTAATAGTTCTACTTCACCTAAACTTTTTCCACTCTCTCTTAAGACTTTAGCTTTTTGCCAAACTTCTTCACTATATGCCATTTATAACTCTTTATATAAATTAACTAATTGTTTTATTAAATCGCTTAAATCATTTTTGCTTATTTCATCAAAATCAATTTGACTTAAAAGTTTTCCATCTTTATTTCTAGATAATAAAGTAAACCATATTTGTTTCTCTTCTTTATCTTGATGATTACTAATAAAAAATTCCCAATTTTCAACAGTATTGCCTAGTTCGTCTTTTATAAATTCTTTATCAGTATGGTTAGCATAAAGATAACTACAAGTACATTTTAATTTAATTTTTGCTTCATTATATTTTTCCATCACTCACACTCCATCATAAAATCTAAAATACCCATCTTTGCTGTTTCCATTTCTTACCTCTTGTTTTTAATTTATCCATAATACACATTGCTGTTTGATACAACCTTTTATTAATCTCTCTTGATGTATCTACATTAAATAAGTTTCTTTTAAATGCTCTATAACTTCCTTCTGGGTTTTTTTGATTTGAAAATAATCTTATTATCTCAAATTCTTTTTTTTCATCTATAATATTTAAAACCAATTCTTGAAGTTCTAAAATATCTTTTTCTTGTTTCTCTAAAATTCTATATATAGCTTCAAAACTATTTTTATATTTCTTTTTCAAATAGAGTGTATCTGCTTGATAATATTGAACAATCAATCTTCTATAATAATTATCGTTTTGCAAGACACACTCCTTCTCTTAATTTTTCATATAACTTTCAATCTCTTCTATGGCTTGTTTACTTCCATAGCAAACAATCGCCTTATAACCTTGATTGTTTAGCAACTCAATCCATTGTAATTGTTGTACTGAAACTTTAGAATTTTTTACTCTTTTCATTTCAATAAATAAACCATAATAATTACCTTTTGCAACTGGTATCATTAAATCTGGAACACCAGCTTTTAATCCCTCTTTTTTTGATTTTATTCTTGCTGTAAGACTTTTATAACTTCCATTTGGAATATGAAAGATAGGTATTTTTCTTAGGTTACAATATTGAATAACTAAAGATTGTTCCTGGTGTTCTGTTGGGATAATTGGGTTAGGCATTATTTAGCCTCTATTTAAATAAATTCTAAAGATAAAACCATAATTATAAAACGCATATCCAACAAAACTCCAGTCTTGATAATCATATGTATTTTTATAAAATCTAAATTTTTTACGACTTCTTGAAGTTCCTATCAAATCTTTATTTTTTGGGCTATGGTCTTCAATAGTTTTTTTAATCTCAAATCCTAATCCATAACCAAAAATTCTTAATTTAATATCTAAATAAGTCATATTATTCTCCTTTTCAAACAAATTAATCACAAATCCAACTGCGACACATAATCCAACCAATACGATTATTAATATATCTACTAAGTAATTCATTTTAAATCCTTTTGTAGATTATTTATATTGTTAAATACATCTCTAAAAATAGAATATTGTTCTTTATTAGTTATTTGATTTACATATTTATGTGAACATATTTTTGTCTTCTTGTCAAAACATATTCTTGCTTTTTCTACTCCATCAACGAAAAGTATATTAGGAAATTTGTTCCATTGTTTAAGGGTCCCTTTATCTATCAAATCTTTAATATAAATAGGCATATCTTCATAACTATTATTTTTATTTAATAATTTATTTTCTTCTCTTTTTATTGCATTTTCTGTTTTTTCAATTTCTAATCTTTGATTATTAATAGATTGTTGTTTTTTGTTCCATCTATCTAATATTTTTTGTCCGCCCCTCTTATCATTTAATGGTTGCCCATTTGCCTGTTTAACATCTTCAAAATAATCTTCATATTTTGAATCTAGTTTGCTTTTCTTTTTTTCTAAAGCTTTTTTAAAATATCTATTCTACTCATCTTTTCTCCCTAAAATATCCACATTCTCTTTTTACAGTTACTTCGCTGTAACAAGTAAAAGGCAAATTTAAATCTTTAATTTTTATCTTGCAATGCAATTTATTATCTCTTTCAATACTTTCTTCGCATTTACTACAATCTCTTAAAATAGTGTTTTTTGGTTTTATGCTCATTATGCACCTACTCTTAATCTATTCATAGTTTCTAAACCATCATAAAAATTATTGTGATCATCTTCTTTTTGTTCAATTTTACTTACATAATTACCATCAAATAGCTACAATAGGCTCGTCTTTTTTAACTACACTTGGAGCAATAAAGTAATATTTTCCATTTCTTACTTCTTCAACTCTCAATTTGTATGGTTGAACTTTTGCTTTGAAGCAATACGCTATCAGCCTCTGAAGAACTATATTTTTTTCTTCTTCAATTTTTGAATTATTAAAAAGTAAATTGATCTTATGTAATGAATTATGAGAACTATCAAATTTCATATTTAATTCATCTAGGCTATTTAATTTTTCTAAACTTCTAGCAAAATTTAATATTTCAGTAGGTAAAGGCATACCATTAACTTTTAAATCATAAATTGTTGTTTTTTTATATTTCCAATCTGCAAATCCACCAATATGACCGTTTAAGTAATCAAAAGTCTTTTCAAACTCTTTTAATTCTGCTTGTGTTAATGTTCTCATCATAAACCACCTTGTAATGCACAAGATAAAATATGTTTACCAATTTCATAATTAACTTGATTTCTAATAACTTGTCGCTTATTATTTATTTTGTATATAGACAAATCAAAATCTTTTAAATCAGATAGAACTGTTTTTTCTATAATTGTGTCTTTTTGAACATTTCTATCCCAAATAAAAAAGTTGGACCAGTAATAATGCCTATCTATTACATGACATGGATTTATTAAAGGCTCGTAATATGGGATCACATTTTCTACGACATATTTACCTTTAAAATGATTTTCTAGAAAAATGATTATTTGATATAAACTCATATCTGGATAAATTGCTTTAGCACTTCCAAATTTATTTTCTTTGCAATCTACTTTAGCTTTTCTTATTCTACTATGTGTTTGACAAGGTGGCGAAGCCCAAATAAAGTCAAAGTTTTTATAATTTTCTAACAAATACTCTTTTGCATCACCTGCAACAACAGTATCATTTGGAAATCTATCTTGGTAGGCTTTTGCTATATTCTCATCAAATTCAACTGCTGTAACTTCAATATCACTACTAACTTCATTCCAAAGTTTTCTATTGCCACCTATTCCTGCATAAAGGTTTAATATTCTTATTTTTTTCATCTTTCACCACCTAAAAAAGTTCTAATCGTATTAACCATATCTGCTACATTTTTAGCATTTGTTATTTTCCAATCTTTCTCAATTTTCAAATATCCATCTTTTAAAAATTTAATAGTTTCACCATCGACTGTAAAGCTTTTATCAATTAAATCATTTGGAACTAAAGCTTCATTTTTCCCAAGTTCGATAACTTGCTCTTCCTGATAATCTAGGTAAATTCCATCACGAATGAAAAAGAAAAGTTTCTCGACTTTTGTATTAGTAAGTTTCAAAGCTTTTGCATAGTTATCTATCCCAATAAGCATTTTTGGAATATCAGTCTTTTTCAAAGCAATTTGATTAAAACTACTAGGCTCTTGAATATCGCCATGTTTATTTGAAATTTTTTCTTTGTAAGCTTCAATAACTTCTCTTGGATTTAACTTTTCATCTTTAGAAAAAGAGTGAGGGATATTTTTTTCTTCTTCAAAATTTGCATTAGTATAATTACTATTACTCTCTCTTTCTTTTATGTTAGTATTTTTATTTATTCTAGTATCTTTATATGTCGGATTTTTTTCCGAGTGATTTTCGGATTTTTTTCCGAGTTTATTCGGAAAATTTTCCGAGTTTTCATAACTATTCGGATTTTTTTCCGAGTGATTTTCTCTAAATAAATTTTTAGCTTTTTGAGTAAAAGTGATTAAATCTTTACCATCTTTTTTAATATATAAAATAAACCCATTTTCTGTTAATTCTTTTAAATATCTATAAACTGTATCAGGTTTTAAATCTAAAGCTTTTAATTCATCAACAATTTTATTTCTTGAAATATGGTAATAAGGTTTATTGTCTACAACTATAACATCACTCCAAGTTGGTGCAATAGATAATATATCAAGCATACACCACTTAGTCATATTTAGATTATATTTAATCATTAAGGGTTGGTTTAGAGTTATTGTATACTTCATTTTTCTTGTCCTAATAACTCTTTATTTTTGTAAATGCTTCCAATTACTTCTATATTGTTTTTGTATTCAAAAGGGTTTAACATATTTAAATATTCATCTATTACTATAAATCTACATCCCATATATTTAACTTCTCCTATATGGTTATATAATTTATCTTTAAAATCAACAAAGCAATTTTCAATTAAACAAATATCACTCTCATAAATTTCAACTCCATTTTTATCTTTTAATCCAGTGTATTGTCCTACTGTTTCTTTTTTTACTTCAAAATAAGAAATTTTTCCATTTTCATATCTTCTAATAGTATATGTATCTTCACCTTTTTCATTTTTTTCAATTATTAGGCTTCCGTAAACAAAATCTTTTCCAAATAGAGGTATTGCTCTAAATTTAATTTCTCTCATATCAAATCCCCTAAGCTAATATTATTAACAATTTGACAAGCTTCATCAAATTTTGATTTAGGTATTTCCATATAACTTGAAACGATAAAATAGTCTTTTAACTTTTTCCAAATTCTTTGAAAGTTCTTTTTATTAAAACTATTGTCTAATTTGTGAAGATTTTGAAGATGATAAACTTGTTTAGTCACTAAATTTCTTAAGTGATGCTTTTGTGCAGAAGTTAAAGTAATATCATTTTCCACTTTGTTTTCAACTTCTATTAATCTACTCTCTTGCTTTTGTTGAATATTTTCTAATTCTTGCATTTTTTGTGCAGATTGAATTATCAAGTCTAAAGTTGTTTTTGGTTTATTTTGGTTTTCTAATTGCTCTAATCTATCAATTAATTTCATTAATAGAGAATTATTAAGTTTTGCTCCAACTGCTATTGCTTGTTTTTTTGTTAAAAGATATGTATCTATATCTCTAATTGCACCATTTCCAACAGTTATACAAGTCGCTATTTTTTCGACTTGTCCAAAACTTGCTTCAAGAGTTAATTTCTCAACTGTTTTCATAGCTTTGTTATGTTCAACAGATATTAAATCCGTTATCTCTTTAAGTGTGATTCTAATTTCATCTTTTGCAAGATTAGTATTTATTTGTATATTTGCACTCATAAGTTTGTACCTCCAGATACTATGTCTTATTAAGTAGCAATCAATCCCCGCGTATCTTGGAGGATTTAAAGTGTAAGATTGACTGCTTAATAAGAACACTTAAAAGCAACTTTGTTATAATAAGTTGCACCGACATGGGTGTGTTTTAAATTAGAGTGAGAAAGGACGCCAATCAAAACTCACTCTAACTCATAAAGGAAAAATTTTCTAAAACACATTAAAGCTAAATAGCTTTTGTTAGACATATAGAAATATGGGAAACTATATGCCTAATCAAAGCTACTTTATGCAAATAGTTTGATTGGTTTTTCACCTTTTAAATTAAGATGATTTAATTTAACTTTTGTTTTTTTATCTTTTATATTTTGGAAATGTTTAGCAATTCCATTTATGATTAATTTCATATTATCCCCTTGCCTTAGTTTCTTCAAGTCTTAATACAAATCTTTTAACAACTGTTAATAAAGGTCTAGCTTTACTTAAAACTTTTGAAGCTTCACTACTATCAATTTCATCTTTATTATCAAATTGCTTTTCCATTTCACTTGTTAAAATTCCTATCTCTTTAACAGCTTTTAAAACTTCTCTTTCCATTTGACATTGAGTAATAATTTCAATCTCTTTTACATCTTCTAAATCAAGCAAAATAGTTGCTAACTGTTCAGTATTAAATCTTTTATTATCATCATTAAAATAGTTCTTTAGATACTGTTCGTTATTTACTCCGCCTAAATCCAAAAGGTTGGCATAATATCTAGCCCAATTAACATTTTGCATCTCAGCTTTAACCATCATCTTTGCTCTTAAAACTCTGTAATATTCAAGTTCTTTGTTTGTTTTTGCCATAGTTAAACCTTTTCATTTGGTTTTGGTTTTTGTATATTTCTTGAAATGAAAGAGTTAATATCATTATCAGTCAACTTAAATTCTCTTTTTAAAATTTGAGCCTGTTCCCAGCTAAGACATAATATTCCATTTGCATATTTTGAAACAGTTGGTTGTGATACATTTAATATTTTACTAATCTCTTTTTGTGTTGGTAATTTCTTTTTCATTCTTGAATTATTCCAAATTGGAATTTAAAATAAGCTTAAATAATTCCAACTTAGAATATTCCAATTAGGTATAATTTTTTTAAAGGTAAAATATGGAAAATAATATAAGTGCAAAAACTATAAAAAAAGAAAAAGATTTGGAAATTGCATCAAGAATTAATAAAAGGATGCAAGAACTAAATATAGAACAAAAAGATTTATTTGATAAATTCTCATTTGAAGTAGCCCAAGGTACTTTATCAAAATGGCTTAGTTTAAACCCTAAAATAAATAATGGAATAAAGCCCGATATTTTAAAAGAATTTTCACAAATATTAGATACTACTCCTGAATATTTACTTTATGGAAAGAATGAAAAGAAACAAATCAAAAACTTACCAAATTTTATAACAAAAGTACATATTAAAAATGGTTGTGTTGGTGCTGGTAGTTCTGGTCTTTTAGAAAAAGATGAAATTATAAAAGAGTTATATATTGATACTCACCAGATTGTTAAAAAATTTAGAGAATATAAAATAAATGGAATACAAGTAGTTGGCGATAGTATGAAGCCTTATGTTGATAATGGAGATATTGTATTGTATGTTGATATTCCAGATAGTTACCCAAAGATAACTGGAAAATATATTATTAGTTTGAATGGAAATTTACAAGTTAAAAACATATCTTTTAGACTTAATGGGGATATTATAATTTCAAGCGAAAATAAATCTTATCCTGATGAAGTTATTGAAAAAGACTCGCAAGAATTAGAGAACTTTGAAATAGTTGGAATTATTGCAGGAAGAATGTTGAAAGAATAATAGGAATATAAATGGAAAAAGATAGTTTTAAATTTGGTTTTGCGAATAAAAAAGTTAAATCTATTTTAAAAGAGAGAAATATTTCACAGAAAGTATTTTATGAAGAATTAAAGTTAAAAGGGTTTGCTTTATCTTTTGAGTCATTAAGAAGTTATCTAAGAGAGAATGATGCAGGGGACCCATCTAGTTCTACAATACATATGATGAGTAAAATATTAAAAGTTAATATATCAGAATTATTTTATAAAGATGAAATGGAAGTAAAAATATTTAAAATAAATAAAGATATTAATTACTCTTTAATATTAAATAGGGAAATGGCAAATATATTAAATCAAAAATGTAATAAACTGAATATTTCATCGCAAGAATATATAAAAAGTTTATTAATATCAAATTTAGTATAGAACAACACAACTTAAGATGATAGGTAGATAATTTTTTATTTACTTTGTTTCCTAAACTCCCAAGGGGCTAATGGATTTTTGTCAATCCAAAGCCCTTTTTTATTTTTTCTTGATATTTCTTCAGCTTCATAATAAGGTTTATTTTTTGAGTATTTATATACCCACGCAAAACCATCTTTAACTTGTTGCAAATTAATATTTATATTATTATAGTAAATAGTTCCAAGTATTCTTTTGTACATATCCATTTTATTGTATTCAACTTTTACAGTTTTACCAGCTATATATTTATCTAAATTATCTTTTGATTTATTTCCAAAAGCTTGTTTTTTCTCTGGAGCATCAATATTGTTTAACCTTATTTTGTATTTTGTATTATCTTTAGTCAGGATAGTAATTGTATCGCCATCGGCAATAGATATTACCTTACCTACTAATTCAAGAGAGAATAAATAGGAAGATAATATTATGAGTAAGGTTAAAGTTTTTATTTATTAGTCTTTTTAATCTGTTCCATAATTAAAGTAGTTTCTTTTAAACATTTCTTGCTATCAAATCTTTGTGAACTGCAAGAAGTAGTTTCTGGATTTAATTTAGAACTTAAAGTTTTTACTAGGTCTATTAATTTAACAGTAGCATTGTCGGTATTATTTTTTTGCACATTATATTCTTTTAATAATTTTCCTACTAAATCTTGATTTACTAAATAATTATAATAAGGTTTGCAATCTCTTAAATAAACTGCTCCAACCATAAAGCCCCCACCTTTACAAACCATTTTTATTCTGTCTCCATTTCTTAATGAAGCAACCCAGTCTTGATATGGTTTATCTACTTCAGCAACTGGTTTTAGGTATGTATTTCCTGATGTTCTTAAATCTATAACCATTTTGTCTAATAAGTCTTTTCTGATAGCGCTTACTGAAGTTGAAACTAATAAGCTTTTATTCTTATAATCAGCATCTGCTTTTACTTCATTCTGTTCATACTCTTTTTGCATTTTATCAACTGATACTTTAATAGGTAGTTCAATTAGTTTTATATCATCAATAATCATAGTTTCAACATCATCATATTGTGAAAGTAGATTTATCTCATCATCTACAAAAGTTTTTAAAACATTAAATTCTAATTCATTTAATACTGTTTGACCTTTAGCCGTAGTATTTGGTTTATCTCCACCAAATATTGATACTATTATAATAATACATATGATAAATACAAATAACTTCATTAAGAAGCTTGTCTTTACTTTTGCCCCACATTGAGGGCAAGTCTTAGCACCTTTAGAAATTTCCTTTCCACACTCTTTACATTTTACCAATGCCATATCTACCCCTTTATTATTTAATTATCTATTCTACCAAAAATAATTTAAATTCCAAATTATAAAAAAATATTCTATTTTGGAATTATTTAAGCTTATTTTAAATTCCAATTTGGAATAATTCTCTTATCAAAACAAGTTTTAGTTTTGCTACGACTAAGTCGGTGAGTTTTTTTAGTTTATCTCAAAAACTAAGCAAATGTATCGTTGTTAAGTAAGTTTGTTGTTTACCTTACTAAAGTTGCAGAAATGCGGAATAACATTAAAACAACCTTTTAGATTTAATCAAGCAGTCAAGAATATTATAAATTTATTATATTTGTCGTGAGTATAGTTATGTGAAACAGAAATAAAGAAATCCGTCTTTATTGAAAGGTATTGACTGCTTTGTTAAGTCTAAAATTTAAAGGAGAAAAGATGCAAATTAGAGTCTATCTTGATAGTGGTCGATTGATGTTATTGAATGTAACTAAGT
>Ga0265295_1004961_pt1 | contig 17457 bp, 18 predicted proteins | sample Munlansysbiofilm_FD_192503 | JGI IMG/M metagenome (GOLD analysis project Ga0265295, IMG submission 192503) | Leachate microbial communities from a municipal landfill in Southern Ontario, Canada - Methane capture system biofilm | ecosystem: Engineered > Solid waste > Landfill > Unclassified ...
GCGCTGTTTTCCCCATAGAAGGTCTTGCTGCTAAAAGAATTAAATCGGATTTTTGAAGTCCAGATAGTTTTACATCCAAATCTGCATATCCTGTTGTAATACCTGTTAATTGGCCTTTATTAGCAGCTCTTTCTTCAATCTGAGCAAAGCTCGTTAATAGGACCTCACTAATAGGAAAAAAACTCTTTTTATGGGCTCCTTGTGTAATATCAAATATGTTTTTTTCTGCTTTTTCGATAATAACATTTACGCTTTCTGAATTATCATAAGCGAGACCCATTATCTCATTGCTTGATCCAATGAGCATTCTAAGAATTGACTTCTCCTCTACAATATCGCAATAGTACTTTGTATTTGCAGTGGTTGCAATGCTACTAGATAGATTCGCAAGGTAACTTATTCCCCCTATGCTATCTAGAGTTCCTCTTCTTTTTAGTTCTTCAGAGAGTGTTATTAAATCAACTGGTTCATTCCTATTATTCAGAACCAATACAGCTTCATATATCTCTCTATTTGCTTCTTTATAAAAATCATCTGATCTAAGGTGTTCAACTGCTGTATTAATAGCTTCTTTATCTAATAGAAGAGCTCCTAATACTGATTGTTCCGCCTCAATGCTATGTGGAGGTATTCTCCCAATTCCATTTTCCATCCATTCCACCTCTTTACTCTACTGAGACTTCAACCTTTAAACTCGCTTGAATTTCTGGGTGTAGTTTTAAATCCACCGTTGTAATGCCAGCAATTTTTATATTTTCCTTCATATCTATTTTTCTTCTATCAATCTCAATATTATACTGTTCTTTAAGCTTTAGAGCTACTTCAGAAGATGTAATTGATCCGAATAATCTTCCTTCACTTCCTCCTTTTGCACTCACTTTTACTGTTATACTTTCTATCTTTTCTTTAAGTGCAATAGCCTCTTTCAATTCATTTTCTTTTTGATTTGCTTTCTTTTCTTGTTCTAATTCCCATTTTTTTAAATTATCCGCCGTAGCTTCAATGGCTATCCCTCTTGGAATTAAATAGTTTCTTGCATAACCATCTTTTGAAACTACAAGATCTCCCGCTTTACCTTGATCCTTTACGTCTTTCAATAAAATTACTTTCATTTCTTTTCACCTTCCTCTAAATATTGTTCGATTATTCCCACTAAGAGTTTTTCTGCATCCTCCATTGAAAGTTTTTCTACTTGAGCCCCCGCACTTGTAAGATGCCCTCCGCCTCCAAGTTTTTCTAAAATTAATTGTACACTTATATTTCCAAGTGACCTTCCCGATACATGTATCTTATCCTCTAATTGACTTAATACAAATGAGGCTTCCACACCATTAATGTTTAGAAGTTCATTTGCAGCTTGAGCAGCTATCAGTGTGGCATCATCCATCTTCTCTTCTAGCCTGCCAATTGCTATTTTACCAAAAATAATTTTTGCAGACTGGATAACCATAGATTTATTTTTAAATGTACTTAAATCATCTCTAAATAGTTGCTTTACAACTGTTGTGTCCGCTCCAGCTCTTTTTAATACTGAAGCTGCCTCAAAAGTTCTAACTCCAGTTTGAAAACTAAAATTCTTAGTATCTACCATTATCCCTGCCAGTAGGGCTTCAGATTCAAACTTTGTGAGATTAGGTTCCTCACTCATATATGTTAATATCTCTGTAACAAGCTCTGAAGCTGACGATGCATATGGCTCTAAATATACTAATACAGGTTCTTTAATGAATTCCGCACCTCGTCTATGATGATCTATAACTACAACTTTTGGTATTTTCTCTAGTAATTCTGGTTCTTCAGTCATTGAAGGTTTGTGATTATCCAGAACTATTAAGAGCGAATCTTTCGTTGCGATATTTAAAGCCTCTTCGCTAGTAATAACTCTTTCCAGCATTTCAGGGCTATGAGTTTTCATTCGTTCCATAAGATTCTTGATAGATGGATTTATTCCATTTAATACTAAATAAGCTGCTTTATCCCTATTGTCTATAGCTCTCATTACCCCTATACTTGAACCTATTGAATCCATATCGGGATTCTTATGACCCATTACAAATACCTTTTCACTTTGGTCAATTAGTTGCCTTAGGGCATCTCCAATAACCCTTGCCTTTACTTTATTCCTCTTCTCAAGGGCTTTTGACTTTCCTCCATAAAAATCAAATGTATTTCCATTATTTACTACAGCTTGATCTCCACCTCTACCTAAAGCAATATCTAATGCAGCATTTGCATTTACATAAGAGTCTAAAATCGACCCTTCTGCTTGGCAAGCACCAATACTTAAAGTAATAGGAATGGTATTGCCCATATCCAAGTCCCTAATTTGATCCAACAATTCAAACTTTTTAGATTTTATAGTTTCAAGACCTGCTTGATTAATAACAATTAAAAATTTATCATTTTCAAATTTCCTTACTAACCCTCCAAATTGAGTAAAATAACTGTTTATGAGTTGATCTATCTCAGCTAGAACTATTGGCTTATGGGTATCTGGAGTAGAGTTTTTAACATCATCATAATTATCTACATCTACTAAAGCAACAACCGCTTTATCTCTTGTAAATATTTTTTTTAAATCTTCATACTCTGTGTCATCTACCCAATAAAGAACTGTTAATTTACCATTACCAGTGCTTACTTTCTCCGCCAAAAAATTCGGATAGACATTAAAACTCTTGTCCATGTAATCGATATCTAAATACTCGTTTTCAACCTTTTTCTTCAGCTCAGTTAAGTTAAATGTTGGAACAAGTTCACTTATGGATTTATTAATTAAATCGTCTTCTTCCATTAAAGATAAAAAAGGTGTATTATACCAAGTTATTAATCCATCATCATCAATAAAAACAATTGGAAATGGCATATTAAATATCGCATGCTTTGTCGCCGAATCAAAATCATGAGCCAACCCTTCAATATATCTACTTAACTCCTTGTTCTTATGCTCAATCTTCTGCTTGCTATAATATACAATATAGGCAAGAATCAAAGCGAGAATAAAGGCTACAAGTGGTTGAAAAAAAGCAACTATTACAACCATTAAAGCCATCACTAAAAGATATAGTTTTATATCTGACCATGTGAATAATTTATTCTTCATAGTTTTCCTCCTATTTTGTCTTTCGTCTTCTAATCTTTCTAAAATCAAAAACCAAGTCAATACCTCCTAATAAAGAAATTACCGTAAGAATAGGAGATAGAAAAACACTTAATCCAATCGTAAGAAACCTAACAAATTTATTCTGTTTCCATTTAATAAGATAAAAATCTACTACTGCCAAGCCTTGCAATATAAAAACTAGTCCAATCAAAACAATTAAGTTAAGTGAGATAGTCTCATAATATTTAGCGTCTATTCCTCTCATTAGAAAGGCTCCTAAAAACATTACCAAGGCTCCAAGCGCAAAGTTGTTTGGAGCAGAAAATTTATGAAGCCATGGCATAGCTAGAACACCAATTCCTAAAATTCTAAGTAAATAAACAGCTACTATATAATTTAAATAACTGATAGTTAAAGCTAGAATCATAAGGATAGATGGTAATATAAGTATTATATACTTATATGCATCCTGCAATAAAACCCTTGTTTTATCTACTTCATAGTTACTAAGTCCCATCTGTTTAAGCATGTCCACTTGCAAGAACAATACTTCTTTAAAACTCTCTTCTAATTCATTCACTATACTAAGACCTCTTAGACTATCCGCTAAAAAAAATAGTACTAATGAACTTGCGAAAAATGTTATTGCTGCTGTTAAAAGTGTTTCCAAAGGTCTTCTTCGTTTTTTCATGCTGTAAATCATAGTAATTACTAGTGGCGTAAATAGTATTATTAGAACATAAGTGTTTGTAAAATTTTCTATTATCCCCAGAATAAGGGCTGTTAATAGAGATGTAATAACCCCACCATTCACTCCGTATTTTACTCCATACATTATAAATCCCAAAGGGTACAGTATAAGTAAAAATGGCAAATAAGAAAAAGCTACAATCCCTAATAAAACTGTTAAAGCAATTACTCCAGATCCCTCCATTATAGGTTGGATCCATTTATTCTCTTCATTCAAATATTTCACCTCATTTTGCTTTGCTCAGGTATTGTCTATATTTATTCATTATATTATATACTCACCTAAATTGGAAGAGTAGCTTGTCGGGACTATTTTGTATAATAAAAAAAGAGAGGTTACCCTCTCTTAATCTGCGCTATATGGCAATAATGCAACTTGTCTTGCTCTTTTTATAGCAATTGTAAGTTGTCTTTGGTGCTTTGAACATGTTCCTGAAATTCTTCTAGGAAGTATTTTCCCTCTTTCAGTTATATGTTTTTTAAGTTTGCTAATATCTTTATAGTCAATATGTGTGGATTTGTCTGCACAAAAACTACACACTTTTTTTCTAGGTTTAAATCTTCTTTGCATCTTTTTCCCTCCTTAGTTAGAATGGAATGTCATCATTATCAGTTGGATGGAAACCGCCTACATCAGGAAAGTCATTGCCATTTGAGCTTTGAGATGATGTTTTATTACCTGAATCTCCCCACTCTAGAAATTCCACACTGTTAGCTACTACTTCTGTGGTATATACTTTTTTACCATCTTTATCGTCGTAGCTACCTGTTTGAATTCTACCGTTTATGCCAACTAATTTTCCTTTGTTTAAGAAGTTTGCACAGTTTTCAGCCTGCTTACCCCAAACAACTATTCTAATAAAATCAGCTGTTGGCTGATTTCTTGACTCCATTTCAGCTTTTTTATCTTTCGAAAGATTTTTATCAACCGCCAATGAAAAAGTAGATACTGCCGTTCCCGAATTTGGAATATATCTCAATTCTGGATCTCTTGTTAGTCTACCAATTAAAACAACATTATTCATAAAATTCACCGTCCTTAGATTATTCTGCTTCTCTAGTGATCATGTGTCTCATAATGCCGTCTGAAATTTTTGCTATTCTGTCGAACTCAGCAACAACTTCTGGATTTGATTCAAAGTTTATTAGTACATAATATCCTTCTGGTACATCATTAATTAGGTACGCAAGCTTTCTAATACCCCACTCATCAAGTGTTGTAACGCTCCCACCTGTCTCAATAATTTTTTTGAATCTTTCCAATAACGCGTTTCTTTTCTCTTCTTCAAGATTTGGGTAAAAGATTACCATTGCTTCATATTTTCTCATTTCATTTCACCTCCCTATGGACTATCGGCTCTGCTTTATATAACAGAGCAAGGAATACTTAAAGAGTATACCACAGAAGATGGCTTGCTGCAAGTATCTATAAAAAAATCTCTCAGGTAAAATCCTGAGAGATTCCAGTTCTTTATTCTATTTCAAAGCTTCTTTAATTACAACTGCTAATCTCTTCATTCCTTCTACTATTTTATCATCTTGCATAGCTGAATAGTTTAGTCTCATTGAGTTTTCATGTCCTGGATTAGCATAGAATGATCCACCTGGAACAAATGCTACGTTTTTCTCAAGTGCTTTTACAGCTAAGTCTCTTGAATTTATACGCTCTGGCAATGTAACCCAAGTAAATAATCCACCTTCAGGATAAGTGTAAGTAACTTCTTCTGGGAACTCTTCTCTCATAACCTTTATCATAAGGTCTCTTCTTCTCTTATATACTTCTTTTATTTTCTCAATATGTGCTTCTATATCATAATCTTTAAGGAACATTGCAACTTCCATTTGAGAAATTGTACTTGCTTGTAAATCTGCTCCTTGTTTAATAAGTGTGTACTTATTAACTATTTCTGGTGATGCTGCTACCCAACCAAGTCTATATCCTGGGCAGAGTATTTTTGAGAATGTTCCTAAATAAACTACTCGTCCTTCTGTATCAAAATGTTTTATTGATGGTAGAAATTCTCCTTCAAATCTCAACTCACCATAAGGATTATCCTCTATTATTACTACGTCATATTTATTTCCCAATTCTATTAGTTTTTTACGTTTTTCTACTGACCAAGTTTTTCCTGTTGGATTTTGAAAATCAGGTATTACATATATAAATTTTACGTTTTCTACAGTTTTAAGTGTTTCTTCTAACTCTTCCATATTCATACCATCTGCTTCAAGCTCAATGTCTACGAAATTAGGCTCGTAAGCTTTAAATGCACTTATAGCTCCTAAGTAACTTGGTTTTTCTAAAACAATAGTGTCTCCAGGATTGATAAATAATCTTGCACTAAAATCTAAACCTTGCTGTGAACCATTTGTAACCAAAATTTCTTCTGGTAATACATCTGCTTTGCCTCTTTTCATTCTCTTTGTTATTTCTTCTCTTAAAGGTAAAAAACCTTCAGTTTGTCCATATTGCATTGCTTGTGCTCCATTTTCTTCAAGTACTTTTTTTGAGATTTCAATCATTTCATTCACTGGAAATAACTCTGATGCGGGTAGTCCTCCTGCAAATGATATTATTTCTGGTTTAGCTGTCAATTTTAATAATTCTCTAATTTCTGAAGCCTTAATTCTCTCCATACGTCTTGCATATTTAAAAGCCATATTCACAACACCTCCATATATTCGGAAAACCTTTTCCTATTCTTATTCCTATTTTATCGCTAAAATAGATAAATTACAATACTAGTTCTGCTTTTTCTCCTTTTTTGAAATATTTATGCAAGTCATAGGGAGAAAATATTCCTCTATCTGTTACTACGCCACTTACTAAATATGGCGGCGTTGCATCAAATGATGGGTAATATCCCTTTACTCCCTCCATTGCAGTTTTTACTCCCATTGCTTGAAGTACAAAGTTTGGATCTCTTTCTTCTATATTTACAGTATCTATTGTCTCATGACCCATATCTGGTATTCCTGTTACGAAATATGGTATCCCAAAATGTTTTGCAACAATTGCAATCTGATATGTTCCAATTTTATTTACAACATATCCATCTAAGCAAATTGCATCTGCAGCAGATGTAAAAAGATCCACATTTAACTTCTCCATAACATATGCTGGCATATTGTCCGTTATAACGGTTGTGTCAAAACCCATATCTTGAGATACGCTTGCCGTTAGCCTTGCTCCTTGAAAATAAGGTCTAGTTTCTGGGCAAATTACTTTGATATCTTTGTTTCGTTTTCTTGCTTCTCTTAACATAAGCCCAACTATAGTTTCGCCAAAACATTGGGTCATAATAGTCCCTTTATCTGGAAATAAATCAACCAAATTCATTGCGACCTTATCAATCCTATTATATCTCATCTCTGTTTTAACTATAGTATGTTCAAAAATTGCAATATCTACTTTTTCTCCATTTCGGATTGCATTTTTTGCAATTTCTAAGCAATCATCTACAATGATTCTCATTCTCTTTGTCGTAGTTGGTCTTGCAGTTGAAAGTGTATTAGCCGCCTTTCTTAAATATTCAATTTGAAAATCTTCGTTTTTCCCCTCGACCTCCTTTGCTGCCAGTGCCATCCCCATTCCAGCTGCAGTATATGGCCCTGCACTTTGAGTAACCATATCTTTTATCGCTTTTGCAACCTCTGTGTGGTCTCTGCAAATCTCATATCTTACTGTTCTTGGATAAACTCGTCTGTCAAGAATTCTAACTATCCCCTCTTCATACCACGCTACATTCTCATAACGAAGCATAAAAGCAAGGTCTTTATCTCCTCTATCCATTGAGCCCCTCCTTAAATTTGTCGTATAACCTCAGTAACTAAATCTATAATTTTTACTTCTGACTCCTTGGCTGTCTGGTTTACTTCAGCGGTTGAAATTGGTTTTCCAGAAATCCCAGCAGCCATATTTGTTACTAATGATATCCCAAGGACTTTAATTCCACAGTGAGCTGCTGTTATTGCCTCAGTTACTGTAGACATACCAACCAAATCTCCACCTAAAATTCTCATTGCCTTTATCTCAGCTGGGGTTTCAAACTGTGGCCCTGTAGCATAGTAATAAACTCCTTCTTTTAAAGCTAAGCCTCTTTTTTTTGCTATAAGTTTAACTTTTTCTCTAAGAGATTCTGTATACATATCTGTAACATCAATAAATCTTGGTCCAAATTCCGGTATATTGTATCCTCTTAGAGGGCTCCCTCTCATTAATTTTATATGATCTTTAATTAAAACAATATCTCCAGGAGAATAATCCTCGTTAATCCCCCCTGCTGCATTCGTTAAAATAAGTTTTTCTACTCCCAAAAGTTTTAATACTCTAACTGGTACTGCAAGCCTTTCAAAGTCATAACCTTCATAATAATGGAATCTTCCACTCAAACAAATTACTCTTTTGCCTCCAAGAGTCCCCGCAATCAACAATCCAGCATGATCTTCAACTGTTGCTAAGAGAAAATTTGGTATTTGTTTATACTCAATAATTATCTTGTCCTGTATTTGGTCAGCGATTGCACCCATTGCAGAACCAAGAATCAATCCAATTTCTACATCTCCACCTATCTTTTCTCTAATATAATCACTTGCCTTCTTGTAATACTCGTATGCATACCTCATACTATAATCCTCCTAAAAATTCTTCTATGATAAATAGTATAGCAGATTTCAACATAAAAAGAGGCCTTAATTCTAAGACCCCTTATAATTACTCTGCTAAATTATATATATTTATAGCATCCTCTTTAGTTATTTTTCTCAAATTTCCTAAACTTCCGTGAATTACTGCAGCAGTAGCCATTCTTTCAATTTCATTTGTAGGAATCTCTGCAGCGCTAAAAGTAGTTGGTAAATCAATATCTCTTAGAAAATCTTCGAATTCCTTAATACCTTCGAGCGCTATGTGCTCTGCCGATTTTCCAATATCCATTACCCCAAATACATTAATAGCAAATTTATTAAATATCTCAAGATTATTTCTATAGACATACTTCATCCATGCTGGAAACATTATCGCTAAACTCACCCCATGAGTAGTTCCATAAAGAGCGCTCAATTGGTGACCTAGTCCATGACTTGCCCAATCATCCACTCTCCCGATTCCTAAAAGCCCATTATGAGCAATGGTTCCTGATAACATAATCTCCGCTCTTGCATTATAATCATTAGGATCTTCCAATAACCTATAAGCATTATCTATAACAGTTCTCATAGTGGCTTCAGCTAGAGCATCCGTCAATTCAACATTTTTTACACTGGTAAAATATCTTTCAAATATATGTGACAATATATCCATAACACCTGCAAAAGTTTGTTCTTTAGGAAGTGATAGTGTATATTCTGGATCCATAATTGCAAATTGAGGTCTTAGCATTGGATGATTTACGGAAAGCTTTAAGGATTCTTTTTCATTTGTAATTACGGTTCCCATACTTGCTTCACTACCAGTGGCAGGAATTGTAAGAACTACCCCAACATCCAAAGCTTTTTCGGGCTCTGCTTTTCTCATAAAATAATCCCAAACATCAATATCACTCATAGCACCTAGGGCGATTGCCTTTGAGGAGTCTATAGAACTACCACCACCTACAGCTAAAATTAGGTCTATCCCTTCTTTTTTAACAAGTTCTACTCCTTTTCTGACTAAGGATAGTTTTGGATTAGGTTTCACTCCTCCTAGTTCAAATACTTCTATATCTAGACCATCTAAAGCATTTATAACATCATCATACACACCATTTTTCTTAATACTTCCGCCACCGTAATGTAACAATATCTTTTTATATTTGCCCTCAATTAACTTTGGTAACTCAGATACACTCCCTTTGCCAAAAACTAAATTAGTTGGAGCATTAAAACTAAAATTTTTCATAAACAAACCCCTCTCTATTTGGATATTTTATTAATACCCAAAAGAAGAGGAGTTAAATTCTTTAATATCTATCTAACCAGCCGTAATCTTTATAAATCTGATCCACTATAATTATAGCAGACTTGTTTTTAAGCTTTGACATAAGTGACTTATATGCTTCATTCTTCTGGTCATAAATCTCTCTACTTATTAACTTTAACAAAAATTCATCAAAAACTTTTTTATCTTTTTCGCTAATGCCTTTAATCTCCAAGTCATAAATTGCATCTGTAGTTTTAGAAGTTGAAAGAATGGATGGATAAAACTTATCTGATTCTACGTTTTCAATAGCCTTTTGATAATCACCCAAATAAATATTTAAATTTAGCAAATCATTCGGAACATATTCCTCTATCATTTCGAAGGCATCCCTTGCATCTTTAAATTCTTCAAATGCAATATTTAATTGACCAAGAATCTGATAATATTCATCATCTCTTTTTTTAGTATTATAGACCACTTCTTTTACAAGCTCTTTGTTTGCTTTTATATCTTTATAATCCATATAGCTTATAGCTCTATAGACCATTATTTCTTTAGAAACAGCCTTATCATATCTATTTGCATAGTCGATTGCCTTTGTGTAATCTTTTTTTCCATCTTTCCAACCAATAGCATAAATCTTTGTTAAATAAAGGAGGGCTTCAGCGTTTTTTGGATCTTCTTGTAATTTCTCCTCGTAATAAGAGATTGCTTTTGGATAATCTGTACTAAGTATAAGCTTCTCCCCTTGACTAAGGTCTCCCTCTCTTTTAATGCTTGATATATTATCATAATAGCTTCTTAAAGCAAGGCTACTTGTGATAATATTTCCATTTTTATCAAAGGCATTTACAACAATTGGATACTCAACTTCTGGTAAAAATACTCCTAGGACACTACTTGGTTCTAAAAGCATTTCTTCACCACTAAAGGAAAGTCCACCCAAATTATTTTTAAGCTTTTCAATATTAAAACTTGCCTTAATATCTTTTATTTTTATATCTCCATTTATATCTTCAATTGGGCTTCTGAAACTGCTACCAGACATATTATAGGGTTCTGAAAAAATAACAGGCTCGACATTGTAATAATCTGCCCCCTCAACTGCCTCCCATGAGACATCAAATATATTATCCTTTATTACACTTGCAGGTCCAGGGGATAGGATATTTAAAGTTTCTTTAAATACAAAATCAACATTTACATCTTCTCCACCTAGTTCAATATAATCTACATTTGTTTTTTTAAGCACCTTATCAGTAAGGACTACTCCATCTAATCCAAGAACTATTTGAACTGTTCCTGTTCTTAAACCAACAGTTTCAAAGTATCCATTCTCATCTGTAATACCAAGGTAATTTCCTCCACCAGTTCTAAGACCACCGTGGGGGTCTTGTACATAAATTTCAACAAAAGGCAGAGGTTTGTCTTCAAAAAACACTGTCCCTCTTATTTTATTTGCGTCTCCTAGTATATCTTTTTCATTTTCTAAATAGTATTTCCTATCTAAATACCTACCAGATGCAAATATAGGTTCCATCCTATCCCAATAATTTATATTATCAGCTTTTCCAAGAAATTCTTTTGTTTTTTCATAATCACCTTTGAAAAAATAAATTTCAGCCAATAGTACATCTAGTAAGCCGTCTTTATACTCACTATTCTTATATTTTTCTGCAATTTCAAGTGCCATCTCTTCGTCACGGTTTACATGAAAAAGAAATGCCCTGTACATATCTCTTGTATATTCCATCTTCTGAGTCTCCTCAGGATTTTTAAAATCTAACCATTTTTCTAGCATATTTACATTATTAGTTGAAATTGCAATATCAAGTAGCATTTTATATGCCTCTTCAACATATCCTAAGTCTGATTTTGATAAGTTTCTTTCCTTTAGAATATCAGCTAGAATTTTCTTAGACTCTTCTAATTTTAAAGGATCTGTGTCAGATCCTCCGCCCCATCCACTAAAGGTAATTTGAAACTTTAGAAATCCATCTATCAAGCTATCTGCGTATATATATCTAGCTTTTATAGAATCTTTAATAAAAGGGTAATTATAGTATCTATTATAGAAAAAATCTGCCTTTTCATTATTCCTATCTGCGAGTACATTTGCTATTTGTAGTGTCACGAAAGGAACACCCCAAATAAACACTAACACTGTTAAAGCTAGAATCAGTATTAGATTTTTAATCTTTATTTTCATATTCACTTTTGACTCACCTCTTTATACTCACGGACAATCACTTGGGAAGTTCCAAAATCAATTGTTCTGGTTTCAGGTATTTCTAATAAATTTTCAACTGGAATAATTGAAAGAATAATAGCTGCTGCCAATCCTAAGCTTATAGGAAGTAGTGGCAATTCAACTTGTCTATTTAAGAATTCACTTAATCGTTCGAAAGGAGATTGCTTTGAATTCTTTAAGATACCTTGTTTAATCTTATCTGATAAAAAAAGCCCCTTAGTTTCTTCTTCCACAATGGTCTTTATTTCTTTTCCCAATAAATCTTTTTTATCCAATTAAACTCTCCTCCTTCTCTAACTCAGTTTTTAAAATATTTCTAGCCCTAGATAATCGACTTTTTACTGTTCCTTCACTTGTTTCTAACATCCTCGCTATTTCTTTTATGGGAAACTCTTGAAGATAAAACAATACAAGCACTTCATAATATATTGGATTTAAAGCTTTTAATTCTTTTTTTAAGACCTCTTTATCTATTTCTTTTTCTATATGAAAATGAGGATCTTCTTCTCCTATCCACTCGTCTTCAAGACTTGAAAAATCTACTTTTTTTCTTAATATATCTCTTGATAGATTAAGCGCAATCTTATAAATCCAAGTATATAGTTTACTATCTCCCTTAAAGTTCTTAATATTTTTAAAAACTTTTATGAGGGTTTCTTGAACTACATCTTCCGCATCTAGCTTATCTCTTAAGATTAGATAACAAGTCCTAAAGAGCTGATCTCCATAAAGATCGATTACCTCTTTATATGCTGTTTCTTTTCCTTTTATTAAGTTTTTTATCAACTCTTTTTCGCTCAAATCTAACCCCCCCTTACTATTTAGACGTAAAAATCTGCAAAAGGTTGCATCAAAAGAAAAAAACCGAAAGAAAATTTCCAATCGGCATTATTTATCGCTATCTTGTTTGTGGTGAACTATGCTAATCCACTTTTCATCAACTAAAATTTTTCTAACCCTCTTTTCAAACTCCATCCTTGTAAGCCAAATTTGTCTGTCACACCCGACACATCGTAGCTTTATATCTACACCTGTCCTTAAAATCTCCCATTTATTTTCCCCACAAGGATGACCTTTTTTAAGTGTAATAATATCACCAACTTCATAATAAAGCATCATTCTTCATCGCCTCCATACACAACCATTTTTGAATAAGGTATCTCTATCCCTTCTTTATCAAAGGCTTGTTTATATGCTTTTCTCATTATTCTCTCAACTGACCACTGTTCCATAGGTACTGTCTTAGCAATAGCAGTTATGATAACATCAGATGCACCTAATCCTGTTACACCAAGTACAGTTGGCCCTTCTACTATTGTTTCTGTAGAATTTGCAATCTCTTTACTCACTCTTTCCATAACTCTTAGTGCATTGTCAATATCCTCCTCATAGGCAATAGACATTTTAACCAGAGCTCTCATAGCTCCTCTAGTTCTATTTGTAACTACATTTATACTGCTGTTTGGAATAATATGAAGTTCACCTGTAAAATCTCTAATCTTTGTCACTCTAAGTCCTAAGTCTTCAACTACTCCTTCTTTACTGTCAATTTGTATAAAATCACCTATAGTATATTGATCTTCTAAAAGTATAAAAAAACCAGTAATAATGTCCTTTACTAAAGACTGAGCACCAAAACCAATGGCTAAACCACCGACTCCAGCAGTTGCAATAATAGAAGTTGTATTAATATCAAACAATTCTAAAGAAATAACAATTCCAATAAAATGCAAAATATATTTAACTATTTTCTTTAGGATTTCTGTTAATGTATCTCTTCGGCTATCTGTAATTTGAAGCTTGGACATACCTTTTAATTTTACTGTCCTATCAATAAGTTTATTAAATATATATGAAATTATTCTTATCACTATAAATATTAATACTATGGTAAGTAATTTACCTAATAGATTTAAATTCCCACTTTCATCTTTTAAAAAATAATCAACCGTGTCTTGCAAGAATAATCTTGCATTGGTTAATAAATCCATAAAAACCCCCTATAATAATTTCTTTAAAAATCTACCTTCTGTTGATTCTCGAATAGTATATAAATTTTTAAATTTCAAATCACCATTATCGTATAATTCTTTTATCTTATCTATATCATCCAAATCAACGCGTATAGCTAACCCACAACTAAGTGTAATATCTCTAGGTGTAGGGATCGTCTTTGTCTTAATTTCTGCTTTCACTAAGTCAGACTCAGCTTTTATAGCATGTTGCGTTGACTCAAAAGTTAAAATCCCAAATTCTTTCTTATTCATGATATTATCATCCAATCGTTTTTGTATTTTGAGTTGAACACATTTTTTCATATATTGAGTACATGTTTGATATCTCTCCAACTCCAAGTTCATCCTTTAAACCAAAGAAATCAAGACATGTTCCACAGGATATTATTTCAACTCCTTCTTCTTTTAAACTAATTAAATCATCTAATACAGGACTTGATTTAATAGTTAACTTAACTCCCGCATTATAAAATAAAATAGCTTTTGGATAAGGTTTTGTCTCAGCAACTGTATAGATTAAGCTTTTCATCAAAATCTTCCCAAGTTCTGGGTCCCCACTACCCATTAAGTCAGATTGAATTATAATTACTGCACCTTCACTTTTTTGTACAACAACATCTTCCTCTCGCTTTTCAAGACCTAAGTCGGTTTGTTTACCCTTAGTAATAGAAACTTCATAGTTACCATCTGCATCTTGTTCTACTTTATAGTCCAAACTCATGCTTGTTGCAAGCTTAGATAAGTTGTTCTTTGCAACTTCATTATCTACTATAGTTTTAACTACACCTTCTTCAATCTCCTCAATGCCTTTCTTTGTTAATATTACTGGTTTTGGACATTCAAGGCCTTTTGCATCAATTATTTTTATCATTGTTATTCCTCCATTTTTTCTGGTTCTATATTTTCAATACGCATTGTATAAACTCCCGTTTTTAATGTTACAATAAGGTCATTAAACTGACTTCTAATATCCTTTACACCACTTCCAAATGTGTATTCAGCTCTATCTTCTTTGTTGAATAGTGCTATTATACTCTTATCTCCATAAAGAAGTATATACTTTTCATGACGATGCAATTTAGTATATGAGAGAGCATAAGTATTTTTATAGATTGTTTCCAAAGACCTATCTAAAATCTCTAAATTATCCCCATAAAGAATATATATTTCTTCTCCATCAATTAGTATATCATGAACTAAATCGTAATCTCTAGTTATGTTTTCATTTCCTTTACTAACTTTTACTATACCCATATCTGTTAATATTATATACCCTTGTTTAAAAGGAAGTGTTTTTAAGATTATTTCATCTTGTAAATCAGCTCTTATCTCTGTATTTTCCTCTAATTTTTCAAAGAGCTCAGAAAATAGCTGATTTTGTTCAAACTTCATTTGAGTATACATCATATTATTAGAATTATTAATCCAGTAATCTAGTGGAAATGAGTCAATAAAGCTTACTTCTTCCCACTTATCTCTTTCAAGATTATAGTAAAGAATCTTTTCTTCATCTTCTAATTTCAAATGTGCAATTAAACCTTGATCCCAAACTTTTATATTAAATATTGGTTTTTCAAAATCATGTTCTAATAGGGTTTCACCATTTCCATTGTATAAATATACTACTCCAGACAGTTCATCATATATAACAATCCTATTTTCATTTAAGACCATTTTAGGATTGTCAAATAGAAATGTTTTAGTCCATAGCTCTTTCTTAGTTGAATCAGATACCTTAAGAGTTTCACCATCCCATTCTAAAAACCTACCATTTAAATATTGAATACCTTCATTTTCATAGCTTTTTACTATCTCGAATACTTTTTCAGATTTATCAAAACTATAGATGTAATTGACTAGTTTTTTCTGATTTTCTTCTCTAGCAAAGAATAAAGCTATTATAATAAAAAAAAGAATAATTATCGTGGTTACAATTAATTTAAAGTTTTTCATTTTTCTACTCCTTGATGTTTCTACATATAATGATTTTATATGATTAAACTTAAAAGCGCTAGTCAATTGTCTTATTATTATTCAAATGTTATAATAATTGTATCCATACAAAGAGGGTGATTATATGCTAAGTAATATTTCTTTAAATAAGTCAGATAGTATAGCACTATATATGCAACTATATGAACAAATTAAGAATCTTATTGACCTAGATCAGCTTAAAGAAGATAAACTTCCTTCTATTCGATCACTTTCAGCTCTTTTAAGCGTGAATAATATTACAGTGATTAATGCATATAAGCTACTTGAAAAGGAAGACTATATTTACACTATAAAGGGAAGTGGAACTTTTATAAAAAAAACTGAGCTTAAAGAGGAAACACTCCTTACTGAGGATGGAGATATGGCTCTTATGCTATCTGGAATATTCCCATTTTTAAAGAATAGCATCGACTTTGCAAGTGCCTCCCCCACTCCTGAAATGTTTCCTATTGAGCTATTTAAACAGTCCTTGATAGATGTTTTGGACCGTGATGGTGGTTCTGCTTTTCTATATCCTGAAATTAGTGGATTTTTACCTTTGAGAGAATCGATAAGTAAATTCCTATTTGAAAATTATTCTATTGAAGCTCAAAGTGATCAGATATTGATAACATCTGGTGGACAGCAGGGATTAGATATAATATCTAAGGCTTTAATCGATCAGGGTGACATAATATTTGTCGAAAATCCAACTTATCCAGGAGCCTATGCCGCTTTTAAATCCAGAGGCGCTAAAATAATTGGAATTCCATTAGAAGATGATGGAATTAATATAGAAGTTTTAGAAAATTATGCAAAAAGGTATAAACCTAAGTTTATATATGTAATGCCCAATTATCAAAGCCCTACAACTCTATGTTATAGTGAAGATAAAAAAAAGGAGCTTCTAAGACTTTCCCATGAATACAATTTTTATATTATTGAAGATGATTTTTTAACTGATCTTTCTTTTTCGGAAGATAAAAAAATTCCTTTAAAAGCAATCGATCGAAAGGATAAAGTTGTTTTTATAAAGAGTTTTTCAAAGATATTTATGCCTGGAGTTAGAATTGGATTTATGATTCTTCCGAAATCTATGTTTAAAACTATTATGAAAGCAAAACACTCCAGTGATATATCTTCCTCAGGTTATTTGCAAAGAGCTTTTGACCTATACCTTAGAAATGGCTATTGGAGAAATCACATAGACAATTCAAGAAAATTCTACGAAAAAAGATATCGTGTAATGTTAGAAGAATTAACACAACTAGAGTGCTATGGATTTTCATTTAAAGCACCTGATGGTGGACTTAGCATCTGGGTAAAACTCCCATCCAACTGGGATTCTATCCGTTTTTACGAGGAAGCAAGTAAAAGAGAAGTCGCATTAGTACCAGGCAATGTATTTTTTACCGAAGAGGAACCTGATGTACATTATATTCGACTAAGTTTTAGTGCAGTTGAT
>Ga0265295_1004964_pt1 | contig 17449 bp, 19 predicted proteins | sample Munlansysbiofilm_FD_192503 | JGI IMG/M metagenome (GOLD analysis project Ga0265295, IMG submission 192503) | Leachate microbial communities from a municipal landfill in Southern Ontario, Canada - Methane capture system biofilm | ecosystem: Engineered > Solid waste > Landfill > Unclassified ...
CAGCCGAGCTGCTCAATCAGATCAATGAAACGCATCGGCCCGTGATCATAACCCAAAATGGCGAGCCGCGAGCCGTATTGCAGGACCCGAAGAGTTACGAGAACATGCGCAACGCCATCGGCCTGCTCAAACTCATCTCGGCAGGTGAAACCGATATCAGGGAAGGACGTGTCATGAGGCACGAAGAAGTTTTCGACGCGCTCGAAGATGACTTGAAGGCAACCATGAAATGAACAGGACGTATCACGTCGCCTGGGCCGCCGTAGCTCGCAACGATCTCAAGCAGATCATCGACCATATCGCCCAGGACAGTCCAGGCGATGCGCTGCACATTCTTCACAAGATCAGACAGCGGACAGCGGAACTTAAAGCCCTGCCGGATCAAGGCAGGATCGTTCCGGAATTGAAAGAACAGGGCATACATACGTACCGCGAGCTCATCGTCGCCCCGTGGAGAATCATCTACAGGGTCTCGGACACAACGGTTTTTGTCGTGTCCGTCATAGATTCGAGGCGCAATGTCGAAGACATTCTGCTCGACAGGCTCATCAAGTGACAACGTACCTCCCCAGCCTGTCCTGAGCGCCCCACCCCTCAAGCACTGCCCCTGCCAGCGCCCTGCGCGCACACCCCCGCTTCCATGTCCGGTTGTTCGTACCCTTCGTCCGCAAAAATCACGTCCGCGCCCAGAAACTTCTCGTAATCCACGCCCCAGGTCCGCATCTGCAGAAGGAGCGGGATGAGGCTACGGCCCATTTGCGTCAGGGAATACTCGACGCGGGGCGGCACTTCGCGGTAGACTTCGCGGTGCACGAGTCCGTCGGCCTCCAGTTCGCGCAGCTGACGGGTCAGCATGCGTTCGGTCACGTCGCGCATGCCGCGCCTGAGTTCCCCAAAACGCACGGCCTGGGCCAACGAGAGGTGATAGAGGATGATGGGCTTCCATTTTCCGCCGATGACCGCCAGGGTCAGCTCAAAATAGCAGCGGTAGCGCTTGCCGGCGATTTCCTTGATCTTGCAGGGCCGAGGCTGGTTTTCGTCCATTACTATACTCCATGTGTGTACCATACATTATTGACAGTACTTTTCATAATCGCAGACATGTGTTCTATCCGGACCTGCAACACGCAGTCAATCCCAACAAAGGAGAAGAATATGTACGCAGTCGCAGTCAACGGCAGCCCGCGCAAGGGCGGCAACACGGAAATCCTCTTGAACCACGCCCTCGAACCCCTGAAACTGGCAGGCTGGGAAACGGAGCTGGTACAGGTTGGCGGACAGAACATCCGGGGCTGTCAGGCCTGTTACAAATGCTTCGAGCGCAAGGACGGGCAGTGCTCCATGAAAAAGGACGTCTTCAACGAGATCATGGAAAAACTCCTGCGCGCCGATGCCCTGATCTTCGGCTCCCCGACCTATTTCGCCGATGTTTCGGCTGAACTCAAAGCTCTCATGGACCGCGCGGGTCTCGTCGCCCTGGCCAACGGCCGCGCCTTCAAGGGCAAGATCGGGGCGGCCGTGGTGGCCGTGCGCCGGGGCGGAGCGACCCACGTCTATGACACCATCAATCACATGTTCCTCATGAACCAGGTGATCATCCCCGGTTCGGTGTACTGGAACATGGGCTATGGCCGGGACAAGGGCGAGGTCGAGGGCGACGCCGAAGGGCTTGGCAACATGAAGAATCTGGGGCAGACCATCGCCTGGCTGGGAGCGGCCATCAAACCGCACCTGGGCAGCTTCCCGGCCCTGGAAACAGTCAGCGAATAACCGACTGAAAAATTCAAAATTCGCAGACCGTTCAAAAATGGTGTGATGCAAGGAAGCGAAAAAAAGCCAGGACGCGCAGTCATGCGCTGATGCGCGGTCTGGCTTTTTCCGCTGACGCAGCAGATCGCCATTTTGGGGCGGCCTGATAAGAGGGACAGTGATGATCGACTTTCACATCGACAAGGACAAATGCATCCAGTGCGGCGAATGCGCAGCTGACTGTCCGGCGGGAATCATCGACATGCAGGAGTTTCCTGTCATCACCGATGAAGAGCGCTGCTACCGCTGCCAGCACTGCTACGCCGTCTGCCCGACAGGGGCCGTGTCCATCCTCGGACTGACTCCCGAAGAGGACGAATCCGCAAAAGAGCTGCCTTCCCCGGCGCAGATGACGGACCTCATCACATGGCGGCGATCCGTGCGGCGCTACAGGGACGAAAACGTTCCGGCCGCGCTCATCGACGAACTTGTGCGCGCGACATGTTACGCGCCGACAGGGGTCAACGCCCAGGGCGTCGTGTTCACCGTGATCCGGGACAAGGCCTTCATGGACACCTTGCGCCGCGAAACCCTGGACCGCCTCGGAGAGCTGGCCGACGCTGGAAAACTGCCGGAGGGGATCATTTCCCGGTACCTGGGCTTCGCCGTCCAGGCATGGCGGAAGGATGGCCGCGACGTCATCTTCCGGGGTGCGCCGCACATGCTGCTAACCAGCACCCCGCCCGGCGTGCCCTGTCCGGTGCAGGACGCGCACATCGCCCTGACCACCTTCGAACTCCTGGCCAGTGCCCATAACCTTGGCACCCTGTGGGACGGCATGTTCATGATGGCCCTGGCCGTGTGCCCGCAGCTGCGCGAAATCCTGCGCATCCCGGCCGATCACGCCATCGGTTACGCGCTCATCTTCGGCAGGCCCGACGTAGAATACCACCGCCCCGTCAAAAGGGGCCCGGCCACGATCAATATCCTCGAATAGAAAAAGGGCCGGAGCGCCTGCTGCGTTCCGGCCCATCCCGTTTTCGCACCGGAGAAATTTCCCATGGACGTGACCGGCATTTCCCTGGCCATTCTTTCGGCCCTGTTCATGGGCACCATCGGCGTCTTCTCCCGCATCACCGGCCTGCCCGCCGAGACCATCACCTTTTTCCGCCTCCTGCTCGGGGCCGGATTCCTGGCCATCTTCCTGCTGGCCACCCGCCAGGCCGGGACGCTCAGGCGCTGGCCGACCTGGCCCGTCATCGTGAACGGGGCGCTTTTGGCCGGATTCATCATCTTCTACGTGCAGGCCATGAACCTGACCTCCATGGCCAATGCCATCATGCTCGTCTATCTGGCCCCGGTGGCCGCCTCGATTTTCGCCCATTTTTTCATGGCTGAGCGACTGAATTTCGCGGGCTGGATTCTCATTGGCCTCGCCATGCTCGGCTTCGCGGCCATGATGGAATTCAGGCTCAATTTCGCGGACGGCCCAAACCATGCCGCCGGACTCGGGCTGGCCGCCCTGGCCATGCTCTGCTACGCGGGATTCATGCTCATGAACCGCCGCATCCGGACCCACGTCCCAGTCATGACCCGCGCCTTTTACCAGCTTCTGGTCGGGGCACTGGTCATGCTGCCCTTCTTCCTGCACTCCCGGCCCGAAATCACCGCCACCAACGCCTTCTGGCTCCTGGCCACGGGCCTGATCCCCGGCTTCCTGGCCATCACCTTTGCCGTAGTGGCCCTAAGCCGCCTGCCCGCCGCAACCTTCGGCACCCTGGCCTATTTCGAACCCCTGGCCGTGGTCTTCTTCGGCTGGTCCATCTTCGCAGAAAGCCTCTCCACCCTGCAACTGGCAGGCTGCGCCACAATCATGGCCACCGGCTGCGCCAAAGCCCTGCTCGCATCCCGCACAGGCACGGCCTGACCACGCCCCCAGAAAAAATGAGAAAAATCAGAAAAACCGGGGGCCGTCGTGCATATTGAGATCATCGGGGCCGAATCGTTGGGGGTTCGGGGGCTTTGCTGTCTGGTCGTCACGCCCGACCGGCGCGTCCTCGTGGACCCTGGCGTGGCCCTGGGGTTTGTCCGCAATGGCCATATGCCCCACCCCGTGCAGGTCGCCATGGGCAGGACAGTCCGCGCGAGGATCATCGCGGCCCTGGAAACTGCCACGGACATCGTTTTCAGCCACTTCCACGGCGACCACATTCCTCTTCTCGAAGCCAATCCCTACCAACTGGCCTTCCGGGACCTGCCGCCGGAAATCTGCTCCAAACGCGCCTGGTGCCCTTCGCCCGAAGGGCAATCGACGGTCATGGGCGCACGATACAAAGACCTCGCAAGCCTCTTCGGGCCGAATCTGCGGATAGCGGACGACAGCGAACACGGCGACATCATTTTTTCGCCGCCTGTCCCCCACGGCGAACCGGACGGCCGACAAGGCTCGATCATGATGACCCGCGTCCAGAGCCGAAGCCAGGCCTTTGTCCACGCCTCTGATATCCAGCTTCTGAACGACCAGGCCGTCGATCGCATCATCGACTGGCGACCGAACACGGTTCTGGCGGCAGGCCCGCCCCTGTACCTCGAACGCCTGGACAGGGAGACACGTAACCGCGCCTGGCGCAACGCCGCCCGCCTGCTGGAAAACATCCCCACGGTCATTCTCGACCATCACCTCATGCGCAGCGCCCAAGGCCCGGCCTGGCTGCGCAGCCTCTCAAACCGCACGGGCAGACACGCCTACTGCGCAGCCGAATACATGGGCCGCCCACCGCTGCTGCTGGAGGCGCGCAGGGAGGAACTCTACCAAACAATGCCCGTACCCGAAGGCTGGCACGACCTTTACGGCGCCGGACAGACTGATGTGCGGGAGTTCTTCTTTTCCTTTGCGGAAAAAGAGATCAGGCCTTGAAGCTTACACAGCTCACCTCTTTTGGGCCCAGCTACAGGTCTGCGCCTTCAACGCCCCGCTTTTCTTCATGCTGACAGTTGCATTCTCGCTACCCAACGATCTTGTCTGGGTTGCGGGCCTGCCCCGGTGAACTGCTATCCGCCATCTCCAGACAATCAATTTTACCAATACTTTCAAACGATAAGATATTTTTTGCCAGCGCACTCAACAGATGGCACCAGTGTTGCTTTGCTGGCAACAAAGAGGCGCGGTCAAAAAACATCCGCTGTCACCAATGCACCCGGCAACGCCGACAACCATGACATGGAGGATCAATGTCCAAGATAGGCATCATCCGTTGCGAAAAGAACGAAACAAAATGTCCGCTTACCTCCTGTTTCAAGGCGCTTTCCTCCGCCAGTGAAGGTTTTGCGGGTTGCGAGGGGCCCGAACTGGCGGGCGTTTTCACCTGCCGCTGTCCGGGGGAAAACGTGGCGGACATGGCCAGGATACTCAAAAGCAAGGGAGCCGAACGCATCCATTTTTGCACCTGCCTGTTCTCGCACAGGGAAAAGGACGGCTGGGTGCACGGAAACGGCTTATGCGACGATGTGGACCGGCTCGTGAATCAGGCCGCCGCTGCGGCCGAGATCCCCTGCGTCAAAGGCACCGCGCATCTGCCGAGCGGATATGTCCCGGAAGCGGTCAAATAATAAGAGGTTTTTCATGGGCGACGATCTGGACCGCATCATTGAGGCCATGCAAAACACTATAAACGAAGACACCCGCGCGGCCTGGGGTGAGGAAGCCTACGAGCGATGGGTCAACCCGCCCAACATGGGCGCCATGCCCGACGCCGACGGCAAGGCGGAACTTTGCGGCACCTGCGGCGACAGCATGGCCATCTCGCTCAAATTCGATGGCGACCGGGTTTGCGCGGCATTGTTTGAAACGGACGGTTGCGGACCCAGCGTGGTTTGCGGTTCCCTGGCGGCGGAAATGGCAGTGGGCAAAACAGCCGAAGAGCTTCTCGACATCACCGGCGAAATGGTTCTGGCCAGGGCCGGACAGATCCCCGAGGACCATCACCACTGCGCCTTTCTGGCCGTCTCGACCCTGCACGAGGCGTTAAGCGGTTACATGCGTCTGGCCCTTGAAAAAAACTGACGCGAATTTTCATACAACTGATCCCGCAAAAAAACGGGAAGGAGGTTTTATGCCAGCTGGTAACGGAACAGGACCCATGGGCATGGGCTCCATGACAGGACGCGGCGCCGGATATTGCTCCGGTTCAGGAATGCCGGGATACGCCAACGGCGGATTCGGCGGTGGAGGATTCGGATTTGGCGGCGGTCGTGGCCGCAGAAACCGCTTTTTCGCGGCAGGGCCGCAGGGGCGTTTTGCCGGGCAGCAAGCCTTTGATCCGGCCACGGAAAAACAGGCCCTGAAAAATCAGGTCCAGACCCTGCAATCACAACTGGAAGCCATCCAGAAACGCCTGGCGGAAATGGAATAACTGGTCGCCCCAAAACGGCAATCTGCTGCGTCAGCGAAAAAATCCAGACCGCTTATGTATGATAAAATACACCGCGCGGCCTGGATTTTTTCGCTTCCTTGCATCTCACCATTTTTGAACGACCAGTAATTCTTGAATTTTTCACCAGTCGATTAAAAGGTCGCCCCAAACGGCAGTCTCCCGCATCAACAAAAAAATGGCCGCAACCTTACAGGGCTGCGGCCATTTTCATTTTCCATGGCAAGCCCGTTGTCAGATCCGCTCGCTCCAGACCGCATGCACGGGATCGGAATGCTGGATCATGGGATAGTAGCGGTCCCGTGCGTCCATGGGCCGTGGCCAACCGCGCAGTGAAAGGGTGGAAACGTCCTTGAAACCTTGACTGCGGCGAAAATACTCCGTGACCAGGGCGACGCGCTCGAATTCGTGCAACTCGGTCCAGAGCCGCGCGGCCTGGTCCGGAAACCAGCGGTGCGAGAAGACCATGACGCACAGCCCGCCGGGCTGAAGCACTCGCGCGATCTCGCGGAAGACATCCAAAGGGCGGGTCAGGTATTCCACTGACAGGCTGCAGATCAGGGCGTCGAATGAGGCGTCCGGGAACGGCAAGGCCGGGTCGGCGTTGAGGTCGCGCACCACATGGGACAAAAGGGCCGGGTTCTCGCTCATTTCCTCGGCGTTCATGCCCAGACCCGTGGCCGTGACGCCGCCTGGAAGATGGGACTGCCATCCGGCCATGAGATCCAGAATCCTTTTTCTGCCGGGCAAAAGACGCGCGTACACGGCGCTGATGTTTTCACGGGCCTGGCTGTCCACATGGGCGACCTTGCGCGGCGTGGCGTAGAATGCCGCGTCGCCCGCTCCCAGGGGCTTTTCCAGAGGGGCGTCCAAACCGAAATCCGTGCCTTTTCTTACCCCGCGCTTGAGCCCCGGTCCATCGGTCAAAAGGCAGAGCCAGTCCTGGCACTGGCCGCCGAACTCCGCCTGCTTGGGCCAGACCGCGAGGGGAGCAATCTCGAGCGTGGCCTCAAGATCGGCCATGGGATGATTGAGATCAACGGTCAGCGTGTCCTCATCCATGTTTATGACGCGAAAGGGCTGAACGTTTTGCGGGTAGATGCCGGGCACTCCGCGCAGCATTCCCTGGGGATAGAAGCGCCCCTGTAACGGTTCAATATCGGTCTGTCCGGTGGGAACCTTGAACGCTTTGCGCGGCACGGTCATGACTTTTTTCATGTCCCGCACTGGCACATGCTCTCCAGGCCGCAATTCAACCTGGCGGGACTCCCCCGCCTTCATCCCCAGAATCTCTTTTTCGAGCCCGGCGGGAAATACGTCCCGCCAAAGGTTCACGTTCTGGGCATAGAAACTGTCTTCATGGCGCACCCCATGCTCTTCCCAGTACAGGCGAAGCAGGATGTTGGTCAGGGTATCGGTGGAAATGGCGGTCATGACTGCCTCCGGATTGTTGCGTAGATAAATAATAAAATTTCTCAATAAGAAGATTCCTCAGGCAGTCAAGCTGAGTTGCCGATCTGAACGCCAGACGTTAAGAAAGACTACGGAGCAAACACCATGAAAAACCTTTCTCAAAGTCCCATTCATCCCGGAAAAATTCTTCTCGAGGATTTCATGAAACCCCTGGCCATCACGCAATATGCCCTGGCCAAGGCCATCAGCGTTCCTCCCCGCCGCATCAACGAGATCGTGCACGGGAAAAGGGCCATCCGAGCGGACACGGCGCTCAGGCTCGGCCGCTATTTCGGAGTTGATCCGCAGTCGTGGATGAATCTGCAATCGCACTATGAGCTTGAGATTGCGGCTCAAAATCTTGGAGAAAAATTGGAAAGCGAAGTCAACCCGCGAAGCGCTGCCTAACTGACTGAAAAATTCAAAATTGCAGGCCGTTCAAAAATGGTGAGATGCAAGGAAGCGGAAAAAGCCAGGACGCGCAGTGTATTGCGCATACATAAGCGGTCTGGTTTTTTTCGCTGACGCAGCAGATCGCCATTTTTCAACGGTCTGCTAAGCGAGTCATATCCTGCAAGGAAAAGGGGCGCTCCATGCGGGGCGCCCCTTTTGTGTTGATTATTCCATATCCCCTACTCGATAATCTCGATGCAGTCGTCCGGGCAATAGGCCACGACCTTGCGGGCCAGGTCTTCCTCGCAGGGGTTTTGCAGAATCACGGCCACATGCGCGGCCTCGTCATAGTCAAAAAACTCCGGGGCCAGCTCCACACAGGCCAGGCAACCGGAACAGCACGGCCTGTTCAGGGCCACTTCCACCATGTTCATTTGAGGCCTCCCAGGTATTTTTCAAGCCGGCGCATGCCTTCTTCGATCTTCTCGATGGAGTTGGCGTAGGAAAAGCGGATGTAGCCTTCGCCGCCGGGTCCGAAATCCACGCCCGGCGCCACGCCCACCCCGGCTTTTTCCAGCAGATCGAAGGTGAACTGCATGGAGTCGTTGGTAAATTTGCGCGCGTTGGCAAACACGTAGAAGGCTCCCGTGGGCTCCACCTTGATGCCAAAGCCAAGCTCGCGCAGACGGTCGATCATGTAGCGGCGGCGCTGGTCGTAAATGGCCTTCATGCGCTCCACGTCGTCCCCGGCCTGGGTCAGGGCGGCCACTCCGGCCCACTGGGCAATGGAGCTGGTGCACAAAAAGAAGTTCTGCTGCATGGTCTGCAGGCGCGACATGTAGCCCTTGGGCGCGATGACGTAGCCAAGCCGCCAGCCCGTCATGGCGTAGAGCTTGGAGAAACCGTTGAAGACGAAACAGTTGTCCGTGAATTCAAGGGCCGTGCGCTCCTGCCCCTCGTAGACCAGTCCGTGGTAGATCTCGTCGGAGAAAAGCGGCACGCCCAGCTCGGCCAGACCGCAGTAGACTTCCGGGCTGACCAGCGTCCCCGTGGGGTTGGAAGGCGAATTGACCAGGATGCCCCGTACGTCCTCGCCCATGCGCTCCCTGACCTTGTCCACGCGGAACTGGAAGCCGTCCTCCTCGCGCACGGGCACGAAATCGGGCACCGCGCCGGTGAAGCGGATGAAATTGGGATAGCAGGCATAGCTCGGGTCCGACAGCAGCACCCTGTCGCCTGGCTGGAGCAGCAGGGAAAAGACCATGAGCATGGACGGCGAGGTGCCCGAGGTGACCAGCACCTGATCCGGATGAACCTCGACGCCGTATTTGGCATGATAGTGGGCGCAAACGGCCTCGCGCAGCTCGATGATGCCCAGGGAATGCGTGTACTGGCAGCGCCCGTCGCGGATGGCCTTGCAGGCGGCGTCCTTGACGCATTCGGGCGTGTCGAAATCGGGCTCCCCGATCTGCAGGTGCACGATGTCTCGGCCCTCTTTTTCCAGTGCGCAGGCCCGCTCCAGCACATCCATGACCTTGAATGATGTCAGGTCCTGGCAGCATGGGTTGATGCGGCATTCGTCCATAAATATCCCCCTCGCAGGTTGTGATAGGGGCGGCTTATACTCCTTCGCGGCAAAGCTCAAACCTTCTTGATGGCCCTGTCCAGACGCGATTGCGGTTAATGGGGGCCCTCCTCATCCATGAAGCTCGCCCGCACAGCCTGGGACGGTTTTTAAAGCAGAAAAAATTCTTGCCGATTTATCCAAAAACTGGATATAGTTTTTTCCAGTTGAGTCAGAAACTGGAATAAATTTTACCCACTTTTCCCATCATGATAGACACACTCAAAGAAATAATCCTTGATCTTCAGGAAGTTGATTTCAAAACGGGAACGACCAGGCGCGTCAGTATAACCCCAGTGTCCGGCAAGGCTACGGTATGCATCGGAGTCAGGCGCTGCGGCAAGTCCACCTACATGTTTCAGCACATGCTTAAACTCCTCGATTCCGGGGTGGCCCGTCAGAACATCCTGTACCTCAATTTTTTCGACGACCGCCTGCGCGCTCTGCGCCACGACAACCTCGGCGTGATTCTCGAGGCCTATTTCACCCTGTACCCCGAAAAGAAAAATACCGAAAAAATCTACTGCTTTTTCGACGAGATTCAGGACATACCCGGCTGGGAGCCGTTTGTAGACCGCGTCATGCGCACGGAAAACTGCGAGGTGTACATCACCGGTTCCTCGGCCCGCATGCTGTCCAGGGAAATCGCGAGCCAGATGCGCGGACGCGCTCTGTCCTGGGAAATGTTCCCCTTCTCGTTCAGGGAATTCCTCGATTCCCGAGAAATCGACAGCGCGGGTCCCCTGTCGTCCAAAAAACGCCTGACCATCCAGAAGGCCTTCGAAAGCTACTGGCAAAGCGGCGGCTTCCCCGAGGTGACGGAACTGGACAGGATGCTGCGCATCAGGATTCACCAGGAGTACTGGGGCGCCATGCTCTTCCGCGACCTGATAGAACGTCATGGCATCAGCCACCCCAAGGCCGTAACCGACCTGGCCCATTGGCTGGTCGACAACACGGCCTCCCTCTATTCCGTGAATAGCCTGACCGGCTACCTCAAGTCCCTGGGGCACAAGGCTTCCAAACCGGCGATTTCGAATTATCTGGACTGGTTCGAGGACGCCTACGTCCTGTTCACGGTCCGCATCTTCGACGCCTCGCTGAAGCGCGCCAATGTCAACCCAAAAAAGATCTACTGCATCGACCACGGATTGGTGACCTCGGTCAGTTCGGGCATCCTTACCAACTCGGGGCATCTGCTGGAGAATCTGGTCTTCACCGCCCTGCGCAGGACGACTCCCGACATCTTCTACTACAGGACCAAAAGCGGACAGGAAGTGGACTTCGTCTGCAAACGGAGTGACGGATCCCGCATGCTGGTCCAGGTCTGCGAATCCATGAGCGACCCGCAGACGAAAAAGCGGGAAGTCTCCGCCCTGGCCGACGCCATGCGCGAACTGAGCCTTCCTCACGGCACCATCGTCACACGGGGTGAAAGCGATCGCATTGCCGTCGATGCGGGAACCATCGAAACGACTCCGGCCTGGCGGTTCCTGCTGGATCTCGATGACGGCGTATAGCTGGCTGTTCAAAATTCAAAATTCGCAGGCTGTTCAAAATTTGCGTGATGCAAGGAAACGAAAAAATTCAGGACGCGCGGTTATGCGCTGATAAGCGGTCGGAATTTTTTCGCTGACGCAGCAGATCGCTGTTTTGGGGCGGACTATTTGCCCTGCGCCAACGCCTTGCGTCCCGAGGACGATCATATTATGGCTTCGCCACCCCGCGACCGGCGGCACCGGACGCGAGGCAAAACACTCTTCACGAATTCCATTCCCCACCAACGGACAACGCGGCGCGCGCCGGAGTACAGGGCCGCGACGCCCATCTTCCCGCGTGCCATGCATCGGCCATCGACGAAGGGTGGGAAATGAAGGAGATATCATGGGACTGAGCATAGGCATCGTGGGCCTGCCCAATGTGGGCAAATCCACTCTTTTCAACGCGCTGACCAAGGCCCAAAATGCCGAGAGCGCCAACTACCCCTTCTGCACCATCGAGCCCAACAAGGCCGTGGTGCCGGTACCGGACCCGCGCTTGGCCAAGCTCGTCGAACTGGTGAACTCGCAGAAGACCATCCAGGCCACGGTGGACTTCATCGACATCGCAGGATTGGTCAAGGGCGCGAGCCAGGGCGAGGGCCTTGGCAACCAATTCCTGGCCAACATCCGCGAATGCGACGCCATTCTGCACGTGGTGCGCTGCTTCGAGAACGACGACGTCATCCACGTCAGCGGCTCCGTGGATCCCATCCGCGACATCGACATCATCGACACCGAACTCATCCTGGCCGACCTGCAGGCCGCCGAGCGCAAGGCCGACCGCCTGTCCAAGCAGCTTAAAGGCGACAAGAAGCTGGGCGTGCAACTGGAACTGTTGCAGCGGCTCATCACCCATCTGAACACGGGCAAGCCGGCCTCGGAACTCGAAGAGCTGAAAAGCGACCTGGGCGTGGAATTGCGCAAGGACCTGCTGCTCATCACCTTCAAACCCGTCATCTACGGCATGAACGTGGACGAGGACGGCCTGGCCGAGGACAACGACCATGTGCGTCAGGTACTCCGTCTGGCCGAAGCCCGCGGCTCCCGCGCCGTGAAGATCTCGGCCCGCATCGAGGAAGAGCTGGTCGGCCTTTCCCCCGAAGAGGCGCAGGAATTTTTGGCATCCTACGGCGTGACCGAGTCCGGCCTCGATCTGGTCATCCGCACCGGCTACGAAATGCTCGGCCTTTGCTCCTACTTCACGGCAGGCCCCAAGGAAGTCCGCGCCTGGACCATCCACCAGGGCTGCAAGGCCCCCCAGGGCGCGGGCGTCATCCACACGGATTTCGAGCGCGGCTTCATCCGGGCCGAAGTCATCGCCTACGACGACTACGTAAAATACGGCACGGAAGCCAAATGCCGGGCCGCCGGAGTGCTCAGGGTGGAAGGCAAGGAATATGTCTTAAAAGACGGGGACGTGGTCCATTTCCTCTTCAACGTGTAGGAGACCGCCCAAAAACCGTTCTGGACTGCGTTGCTCACCGATTTTGAAGGGTTCATGTAGACGGCTACCCATTCTGGGCACGCGTACACATCACCCTTCAAAATCAGCTCGCGCCTTGCCACAACGGCTTTTGAGCGGTCTCAATCGTTCGAATTTCTTGAAGAAGATTTGCAGATCCATGAATTTCCACAAGGCGGCAGAAGACGAACATGCTTGAGAACATCGACGTCATCCTCTTTCGGCCCAAGTACCCCGAAAACATCGGCTCCGTGGCCAGGGCCTGCCTGAACATGGGCTGCGGGCAGATCGTGCTGGTGGACCCGTGCAACTGGGACCAAGGCAAGGCCCTGCCCCTGGCCACCCATCACGCCGGACACCTGCTGGAGAACATCCGCATCCACCAGACCCTGGCCGAGGCCCTGGCACCCTATTCCTTCGCCTACGGCACCACGGCCAGAACCGGCGGCTGGCGCAAGGCCATCCAGACCCCCGAGGAGGCCGCCCTTCGCATCGTCGAGCAGCGCAACTCCGGGGGCCAGGTCGCCATTGTCTTTGGGCCCGAGGACAGGGGCCTGACCAACGAGGAAACCGACCTCTGCAACCAGCTTCTGACCATCCCCACCACGGGCAACCTGACCTCGCTCAACCTGAGCCAGGCCGTCATGGTCGTGCTCTACGAATGCTTCAAAAAATCCCTGAACCGGCCCTTCAAGATCGCGGGACAGCCCAAGGAACGCTACATCAACAGCCAGGAGCGCGAGCTTCTCTTCAACCAGCTGCGCGAGACCCTGATCGAGATCGACTTTTTGAGGCCAAACAACCCCGACTACTTCATGCTGCCCCTGAAGCGATTCTTCAACCGCGTCAATCCGCGCGTCAACGAATACAACCTGCTCATGGGCCTGTGCCGCCAGATGAAACGCATCGTGGGTATCGCCAAGAACTCCACGCCTCGCCCATGACCCGCATTATCTCCCTTCCAGCGCCACACCCAGCCGCCTGATCCCCTCTTCGATGACCTCCTCGGTGTTGGAGGCGAAATTGAGGCGCATGAACCCTTCGCCTTGGGCAGAATCGATGTAAAAATTCCCTCCCGGCGCGAAGACCACGCCCTTCTCACAGGCCTTGGGCAAGAGGTCCGAGGATTTCACCTTTTCCGGCAAGCGCAGCCAGACAAACAGCCCTCCCTTGGGGCGCACCCAGGAACATCCACGGGGCATGTGGCGCTCCAGGGCCTCGTGCATGGCGTCCCTGCGGCGGCGGTAGAGCGTGCAGGAGCGTTGCAGATGTGCCCCGTAGCGGCCCACGGACACGTAGTCCTTGAGCGCGCGCTGGATCAGGTTGCAGGTAGCCAGATCGTGACAGCGTTTGGAGCGCAGCAGGTGGGCGTAGACAGGCCCGTCCGCGACCACGAAGCCGACGCGCAGGCCGGGGATGAGCATCTTTGAGAAGGTGCTCATGTAAATGACCCGCCCGTCCGGATCGAGAGACTTGAGCGTGGGCTGGGCCCGGCCCTCATAGCGGATGTCACCGACGTAATCATCTTCAAGGATCGGCACGTCATGGCGACCCGCCAGGCTGATGAGCTGCCTGCGGCGCTGGCCACTCAGGCAGGCGCCCGTGGGGTTGTGAAAATTGGGGATGGTGTAGATGAGGCCGGGCTTGTGGCGGGCCAGAATGCCTTCCAGTTCGTCCACATCCATCCCGTCCTCGTCCAGGCCCACGGTGTAAATTTGCAGGCCGCGCGAACGGAACACGTCCAGGGCTCCGGCATAGGTCGGCCTCTCCACGACCACGCCCGACCCTGGAGGCAGGATCAGGGAGGCGACAAGGGACAGGGCCTGCTGGGACCCAGCGGTGATGAGAATATTGCCGGGTCCGGTCTGGATGCCCTGGCTGGCCAGAACCTGGGCCAGGGTGACGCGCAGGGGGCCAAACCCGGCTATTTCCCCGTACTCCACGGCGGCCGGCCCGTCCCGGCGCATGACCTGGCCAAGGAGCCTTCGGAACTCGTCCATGGGAAAAAGACGCGGGTCACAGGCCCCGCCGTCCAGGGCGATCCAGTCCGTCTGGCGGCTGACCTCCGGCAAATAGGCGCTCATGGCTTCAAATCCGCCGTAACTGAGGCGTTCCTGCCATGCGGGCCAGCCTTCGGAGCGGGCCCGGACCTCGCCGGGAGCATGCGCCAGCACGTAATAGCCGCTGCCCTGCCGGGAGGCGACAAGCCCCTCGGCCACGAGTTCGGCATAGGCGCTCTCCACCGTGCCACGGCTCACGCCCAGGCTCACGGCCAAGGCCCGCACCGCAGGAAGCCGCACGCCGGGCCGCAGGTTTTCAGACAGGACGCTGCGGCGAAAATGGTCGCTGATTTGGACGTAAACAGGCTCGGGGGAAGCAAAATCAAGAGCCAGGCGCATAGGGTGCTCCAGTCAAATTGGACCAGTCAATTTAATGCAAAATTGGACCTTATCACGGGGACAATTTCACCCTAGATGACCAGCACGTCAAGCGCAAGAAGGAGAACCCCATGGCCATGTCCCGCTCCGCCCAAGGCTACAGCGCCGCCCTCGCCAGCGCCGTGTTTCTGTCCACGACATCCATCTTCATCCGCCATCTGGTGACGGATTTCGACATGCCGCCCCTGGTCCTTGCTTTCTGGCGCAACGCCATCGTGGTCGCGACCCTTATCCCGGTCATGCTCCTTTTCAACCGCAAACTGCTGCGCGTCGGGCGGACACATATCCCCTTTCTGACTGTTTTCGGACTCATGCTGGCCGGATTCAACGGCCTGTGGGCCATATCCGTGGCGCAGAACGGGGCGGCCGTGGCCACGGTCATGGTCTATTGCTCCGTGGCCTACACCGCCATCCTGGGCTGGAAATTTCTGGGAGAGAGTCTGGGAACGCTCAAATTCGGAGCCATCATCCTGTGCCTGGGCGGATGCGCACTCATTTCCGGGGCGCTCAGCGCTTCTGCCTGGCAGAGCAATCTTCTGGGCGTGGTGGCGGGCCTGCTCACGGGCCTGTGCTACACGGCCTACAGCCTGATGGGCCGGGTGACCTCGAACCGGGCCATTTCGCCCTGGACCACCCTTTTGTACATATTCGCCTTCGCGGGCATGTTCCTGCTCCTGGCCAACCTGAGCGGGGGCCTTATCCCCGGCTCGGCCGCGACGCCCGCCGACCTGTTCTGGCTCGGTCGCAGTATTGAAGGATGGACCGTGATGATCCTGCTCGGAGCCATTCCCACCGTGGGCGGCTACGGATTCTACAACGTCAGCCTGACCCTTTTGGACGCCAGCGTGGCCAACATCATCGTTTCCCTGGAACCTCTTTTCACCGCCGTTTTCGCCTTTGCGCTCCTGGGCGAGACCCTGGCCCCGGTCCAAATCCTGGGCAGCGCCCTGCTCCTCTCGGGAGTGGCCGCCATCAAGCTCGCCGATCTGCGCCGCCCCATGCCCTTACCCCAGGAAGCATGAAGCCCCGCCTTTGCAGGCCGTCCCAAAACGGCGATCTGCTGTGTCAGCGAAAAAATCCAGACCGCGCATCAGCTCATGACCGCGCGGCCTGGATTTTTTCGCTTCCTTGCATCTCACCATTTTGGAACGGCCTGCGGATTGTTAATTATTCGACAATCCTTAAGGGCAGGGCTTCATACCGGATGAAAAAAGGCCACAAATCGCCGTTTTGGGGCGGTCTGCTAACGCGTCTCGATTTCCTTGCGCACGGTGCGGATCAAATCGGCCATGTTCTTCACGTCCGTGACCTTCCAGTACCCTTCGGGCTGAAGCCGCAGATCCAGCTGCAAGGGATAGTTCCGCTCGCTGCCGTGATCGTACAGGGTGGCCTGGGCCAAGGCCGCGCCATCCTTGACCGGACTCACGCCTACCCCGCGCAGTTCCTTGCGCGCGGTGGAAGCGTCCGCGAAGATGACCGCGAAAAGGCCGCCGTCGGGCAACACGGCTTCCTGGGCGGGCGTCCCGGAAAAATCACCAGAAGCCACGCCCCGGATCACGAATTTCCTGGCCTCTTCCGCAAGCATCATCTTCATGGTCGTGGCCGCCGCCGAACCGGACTCCCGCGCCAGACCGCCTGACAGCATCTCCATGAGCGGATCGCCTTCCCCACCCGGAGGGTTGGCCGCATAATCGGCCACAAAGCGGTCCACCCCACGCGCGATGATCCCGCGCACATCGATGTATTTTTCAAGCAGGAGGTAATCGTTGCCGTCAATGGCGCGCTGGATGTTGGCCAAAGTCGCGATCGGAGACTCGACGGCCCAGCCGGAAAACGACCAGAAGACGAGCGTCAGGACAAAAATGCATCTGCACAAAACCATGAAGTTTTCTCCTAGTGATGCGTCGCATCCATAAAAGCCAACACATTACGTCGTCATCGCTTCAAAAAAGGGAAGCCATGTATTTTGACAACTTAAAAGAAAAGGATTTCCGCCTTCACGAGAATGACGCACGGGCTCTTTGGCGACGAGTGATTCGACATCATCTATGCCAAGCACAACCCAAGCGTCCACAACCAGATGCAGGAAAAACGGCCATCATCTTTGTGTAACGCGCCCGCCTGGCAAGCCAATGCAAAAAGCCCCCACACAGTCCCAATCGGCGCGGAGGCTTTACATCGGCATTCAGCGAAACTCGAAACGTCCCCTGCGCCGATTCCTTTTCCCATAAATAAATTAACTATTTAAAATTTCAACCTTTTTTGACCTCCATGGCCTCCTCGAAAAACGCGGTCAGCACGAAATTCTTGCCGCCGATGTTGACGGTTTCGCTTTGATTGGGAAAAAGTTCCATGGTCGC
>Ga0265295_1004965_pt1 | contig 17449 bp, 18 predicted proteins | sample Munlansysbiofilm_FD_192503 | JGI IMG/M metagenome (GOLD analysis project Ga0265295, IMG submission 192503) | Leachate microbial communities from a municipal landfill in Southern Ontario, Canada - Methane capture system biofilm | ecosystem: Engineered > Solid waste > Landfill > Unclassified ...
TGAACTCTTATGCATCCCGCCGTCCGTATGCGCACTAGGACTTTGAGATTGATTTTGTTGAGCGATAACCGCTCTGGATAGATTTCTCCCTAAGAGAGGATAGGTAGGCTGATTATTCAAATCTGTCTCTACCTATCATTTGTTTTGAAAATTACTTTTTCTTGCTTGGTCTTGTTTGACTTAAAGCACTGCCAGCAACCGACTTGGCTTTTTTACTGTAGCGTCCATCACTAAGGATTTTGCTTGCTTTTGATGCAACTCTCTTGGATGTTTGCTTCGAATTTCGCTTTGCCATTTACGTTCCCTCCTTTCATAAATTGGATTCAATCATTCATTTTCGTAAACATAATGTAGATTTTCGCAAAGATACATGATAGAATATCTTTGTTATGCCTTAACAAAATGATGCTTATTTAAATCCTATCTACATAATATAAAAACCCACCTTTCGAACTGGGTACATTCCAGGTCGAAGGTGGGTACAAAGTGGGACAACTATCTTGAAAGGAGTTAACGTAATGGAATTTAATGATTTCTTCAATCTAATGAAGCCTGTACTAGGTAAAGAAAGAGCAAATGCTAAGTTGGTGCGAAACCTAATAGCTATGATTACTAAAACTGATAGTGATGTTGACCCTTCTCAAGATCAGTCAGATGACACTTTGAAATCTTATGCAAATGGAAAAAGACCTCTGTCTCCTGAATATGCTAGAGGAATAATCGCAGAAATTGAATTTCAAAATTTTGTTGATTCGGTGAATTCAAATGATGAGGTTGTCATTGAAAGATTGTCAGATGACTTCAAGAAGTACGATCCAACAGTTACCCCTGATATAGTTGGAACAATAGCAGGAAAACTTTTCTTAGATATTCTTTATAAAGCTGCTGGTGAAAACACTGATATGCAAAAGTCCTTAATGCCTTCAAAGTACTATTTAAGACATAGATATGGAAATCAATTATTAGTAGAAAACAAAGGAAATTGCCCTTTTAAGGGGTGTGGTAAGCCACTCTTATTGAGTAACAACGAAGCAACACAAGCATATTTTGACGTGATTATGATAGATAGTAAAAGTGGAGAGCATAGCGAAAATTTAATTGCTCTTTGTCCAGAATGTGCAGCAAAATATTTACTATCTCATACAGAAGAAGATCAAATCGAATTGCAGGATTTAAAGATATCTATGTATGAACATTTATTAGCTCAGAAGTCACTTACGGATATAAAAGTTGAAGAAGCCATATCGGAAGTTTTGGAAGTTCTTTATGTAACCAATCCAAATGAAATCACCAAGTTAAATTATGAACCTCAATCTGTAAGAGATAAGATTTACAAGAATAATTACCTCTTGTTAAGAACTAATATTTTTAATGTGACTCAGTATTATCCGTTTATTGAAACACAGTTTAAATCTTTGTCTAGAGAAAAGAAAATGAATTATAATGTGCTGTCCTCGCAAATAAGACTTGCGTATGTCACAGCATTAGAAAAAACAAGTGTGCAAGACGAAATTTATAATTCACTCGTTGAGTGGCTTATGGGCATCACAAACAAATCCAGAGTAGCCTGTGAGATAGTTATTTCGTTTTTTGTACAGAAATGTGAGGTATTTGATGCTCCTTCCAAACAAACTGTTTAGCTATAAAGAAAGTACCCTTGCTAAATTTCCAGTACTTATAAAGTGTTTGAATAATAGACCTTACTCGGTAGAGGAATTATATAACATAAATAAAAGTCTGTTTTTAGATATAGAAGATTATACAGAAACGTTATGCTGTCTTTATGCATTAAGAAAAATCGAACTCGATGAAGAAAGGGGCGTGATTGTCTATGTTGAAGAAGATTCAGTGCGATAAATTTATTTCCAAAGGGCAAGTGCGTCCACCAATAGAGTTTAAGAAAGGGCTTAATACGATTCTTGGAGGTGTGAATGCTAATAACTCAATCGGCAAATCAACTTTGCTGCTTATTATTGACTTTGCATACGGCGGAAACTCCTACCTTAATAGCGATGCTGTAAACCAAGTGGGACTTCATACGATTAATTTTGAATTTGAGTTCAATGGTACATCTTACTTTTTTTCTAGAAGTACCACTCAGAAAACTACAATTAATAAATGCGATGGGAAATTTAATTTTATTGAGGAAATTAACATTAAGGACTTTTTATCTTTTTTACAAGAACAGTATGGAGTTGATTTCTATGGAAGTTCATTTAGGGAGCTAATTAGTCGCTACTTTAGAATCTATGGAAAGAACAACCATGACGAAAAGAAACCCCTACACAGCGATCCAAGAGAAAAAAATGTAGCCGCAATTACAGCATTAGAAAAATTATTTAACTCATTTGAAGTTATTGAGTCATATCGAACAGAATTTAAAAAAGTATCTGATAAACTCGATGCCCTCAAGAAAGCAAAGAAACAGGATGTTATATCGTACGGCTCTATCACAACAAAGAAGCGTTATAACGAAAATCTTAGTGAGTTAGAAAAAATCAAAGATGACTTGAGAAATCACACTGTCTCTAATAACTCTAATTATGTAGACCTTGATTTGAAACAGGCAGATCAGATAAGTCAAATCAAGACTCAATTAAACATTTTGATGAGAAACAGAACGTCAACTAAAACACAGTTAAGTCTTGTTGAAGACAATCTCTCTTCAAATCCAGAAGTCCATCATGGCCCATATGAAGAGTTAGAGCAGTTCTTTCCAGAGGTTAATATTCGTAAAATATCTGAAATTGAATCTTTCCATGAAAAATTAAGTGAAATACTGATGGCCGAATATGAGCAACAGAGAAGAGAGTTAAGCAAAAATCTTGAACGGTTAAATCATGAAATTGATAGCCTAAAAAATCAGCTTTCTAAGCATGGAGAGCCAGCAAACTATTCAACTACTTACCTGAATAAATACAAAGAGTTAAATCTGGCTATAGAAAGACTAAAGGCACAAAACCGAGATTATCTTTTAGTTGAGGAATTAAATGTTTCAAAGAAGGGCGTTAAAGAACAACTTCAAAAAGTTGAAGAGGCTGAATTGCGTGGAATTGAGAGTAGCATCAATGAACAAATGGTCCGATTTAACGATAGAATCTACGAGAAAAAAAGAAAAGCGCCTGTACTAGATTTAGATAGTGGCACAACATATGAATTCTATACACCTGACGATAGCGGCACAGGAACTTCCTATAAGAGTCTTATTGTATTTGACTTGAGTGTTTTAGAAACAACTATGTTGCCTGCCCTGGCACATGATTCGCTTCTATTTAAGAACATTGGTGATGAACCACTCAATAAGATAATTCAGCTATACACAGAGTTTGATAAACAAATATTCATTGCTTTTGACAAAGGCGAATCTTACTCAGAGGAAACTAGCCAAATTCTTAATAGCACTGCTGTCATTCGCCTTAACGAAAATGGTGATGAACTATTTGGACGCTCATGGAATATCAAGGAGTGAGAATTATGGGTATCAGTTTATGCTACAACCGATTATGGAAACTGTTGATAGATAGAGGAATGACTAAGCAGGATCTAAGAAAAATCACAGGTCTAAGCTCTGCTCCAATTGCTAAGTTGGGCAAAGGTCAGAATGTTAACACTGATGTGCTAATTAGAATATGTAATGCATTGGACTGTGATTTACACGACATTGTAGAAACTGTTCATGATGAAAATACTTTATAGAATAAAATAAGATAAGAGGAGGTATGGACTTTGACAATGACATTTGGTGCTGCTGAGCATCGTATACTCGATATGTTTAAAATTGGAACGCGTTTTATATTTGACGACATTGAATATGTTGTTACAGTTTCTGGTAAACCCACTTGTAGTAAAGGTGAACCAAAAACAGATATTTATATAGCAGCAAAGAGTTCCGTTAATACAATTAAAGAATTTAAGATTTCATTCAAAAAGATTAATGCTGATTTTCTAGAAAATAAAACTAATGCAGAACGCGCCGAACAATTACTTGGAAGCGAATGGGATAATATTATCGCAATGGCAACATCTAATATGAAGGATGCTTTTCTTTCAAGACCGTTAATTTATAGAGAAAAGTTCGGAAGAACTGATGCAGGAGCAATTACACTAGGCTGGAAGTTTGAACTTCTAAACGTCCTAAGCGGTCAGTTAAGCGGTGTCATAGACCTCTCAAGAGAACAAGTTATTGATGTTTATGCAGGTACTAATCTCGTGGGTGATAAAAAGGATTCAACAGTTAATCGTATAATGGTTCCCAACAGTGGAATTTCAAACTATATTCTTTTTGAAGATAAAGCATTTGGCAGTGTCCAACAGGTAATTGATTCATTAATAACCATAGAGGATTATGTTGAATTAAACCCCAATGTATATTTTGCATGTAAAGCCTTAAACTATAGAACTTTTAAGAAAAAATATGATGGTAATAGACCTCTCGCTGTTTATGTTGATTGGTTTGTAAGAGAAGGAAAATTGGCATATAATCTTGATTTCGATACTCCCCTGAAGCAAGGTGGTAATTATGCTTTTGCAAGATTAAAATCCGCATTAGATACTCTTGGTGTGGAAACAACAAATGACTTAAATTCATATAATGTCGAGAATAGTAATACAATATTTGGCTAAAAAAAGGATGGTGCCCAAGTTTTGATAGGCACCATCCTTTTTTGTTACTTAAGAACATCTTTAATTGCCACTGCAATCTCATAAGCAAGATTAACTGGAACAGCATTACCAATCATCTTGTATGCATTATTAACATCAGTATATAAAAACTGAAAATCATCTGGGAAACCTTGGACTCTAGCAATTTCTCTTACTGTCATTCTTCTATATAGTGACTCTTTACCTTCAACAAATCTACAGTCATTCTTTCCTACCTTTACCATCTTCGGTGCTTGTGGATGCAACTGGCATTGTCTTCCTGAAGCTTGTACGGTATAAGCTTGCTCGTCCCAAGATTTTACCCTATTTCGACTCATAAAAATTGGCGAGAAAGCTCCTGTAAAGAATTCATTATTGTTTTTTGCATTAGGATTATGCTTGTTTTTATCTGCGGCAGGAACTGCAGTATCCTGTAAATCCCAGATAATATCTCTAAGCGTAATCTTCTTATCATCCGAAACTGTTGACCCCTCTGGAAAATCAAACTTGATATCTAAATCTTTTCTAAATCCTATATAGAAAACTCTCTTTCGCTCTTGTGCAACACCATAATCTTTAGCATTAACCATTGTTAAAGATACATTATACCCGGCATCTTCAAACATTTTTAGAATGTTTTGTACTGCATCTGAGTGTCTATTCGAAAGCATACCACTTACATTCTCTGCTAGGAAGAATTTAGGGCTAAATTCTTTTAATATTCTGATGTAGTCAAAGAAGAGTTGACCTCTTTCATCATCTATCCCCTTAAGTGCTCCAGCCTCTGACCACGATTGGCAAGGCGGACCTCCGATTATCCCATCAATCTCACCATTCAAGTATTTTTCCATATCCACTTTGGTAACCTGACGAATATCTCCTTCTATTAACTTAGTCTTAGGATGGTTAACCTTATATGTGCTCCATATAGTTTTGTCATAATCATTAGCAACAGGAATCTCAAAACCTGCTTTTTCAAATCCTAAATCCAAACCACCACAGCCACTAAATAAGCTAATAATCTTCATTCTTTTTCCTCCCAAATTTTTCTGTCTATATCAAAAGGTAAGTCGTTTTTGTCACAGAAGTCTTTTATTTTTTTCAAAGCTTGATAATTAGGCGTTGCTTTTCCATTTTCCCAGCGGTTTACTGTAGAAAATGAAACGCCCAATGCATCAGCAAAACCCGACTGACTTAAAAGACCTTTTCGTCTTATGCTTTTTATTGTTTCACATAAATCCACTACACATCCTCCTATCCATATGTATAGCGTTATTATAGCATATTTAGGGTATCTTAGAAAGAGATTTTCTTTAGATCCTTTTGGGCTTATTGCAATCTTTATCATTTTATTTAAAATGGCATGTCTTCTTGAGACCATAGCTCAATTAAATTAACATCATCACTGCTTGGTCGATTTTTTTCCTCTTTGTCAATTTTTACAAATATCGGAACTTGAATTGCGTTTCCAGTAATAATAGCTTCCCCTTGTCCCAAGCTAGGAATCTTCTGATATGAACTTTTATCTAAGGTTGGCATAGTGTTTTCAAGCATCCTTAGATCCTTCTCGTTCACTAATCGATGTATTAAATAGTTGTGAGTTTGAGATAGAATAGTTGGAGATATATCTGCTGGTCTTTGACTCGATAAAGTAAGGTAAAATCCGAACTTCCTTCCTTCTTTAATTATTTCTTCAAAAACTGAAAGCCTGTAATCTTGCCAATCATCACCATTGTTTCTATAGTCAGCGTTTAAAATATTGTGTGCTTCATCGATTATCAAATGCTTAGTTTTTGTTACATCCTTTCCAGCGACAATCTTTTTCTGCTCATCATATATCATTTTTGAAAGTAACATAGGAATCAATCGAGTAATTTCTTGGTTAGCATATACTAAAGAAATAATATTAAGAGTTTTATACTTATCCGATATATCTTCTACAACCTCAATAACTTTTTCTAAACTAGAAAATGCAGTGTCTATGCGACTAAATAGCGGATTCAAATGTTCTATATTTGTAGATTTCCAAGAGGTCTGATGCACTTTCTGAAAATCTAAATGCATTTTAAGTTTTTTAATTTCATTGTTACTTTCAAAGGTTTTGGAAAGTTCATCTTTAATTTGATTTAAGTTCAAATAAACAATATCTTCAGGTAACATATCAGATTTATCATTTATGTATTTCTTTTCTCCATCATTCATATACATATATGCTTTGCGTTGTGAATGATACTCTAATCCTTTAAGTTTATCAAACAAAGAATCATTATTAATAAATGAATTTGCAACGGAGATCCAGTTGTCTTTAGCGTCTGAACTTGCTGCATCTCCACTAGTTAATATCTTTTTTATTGTTCCTACAACAAATTTAGCTATTCCATCACCATCAAATTTTTTCTCATTCCATAGGTTAATCGCACGTCTTAAAAAAGGGACTTGAGTTGCTGAACGAGCGTCAAATAAAATTGAAAGAATATCGGCGTTAAACAAATATTCTTTTTTTACTGGTAGTTTTATACCGTTATCTTTATTTGTTGCAATCTCATATATCATCTTATCACTTGCATCTACTCCGAACATTTCTTCTCCAGTATACTCTCCGTTAAAATCAATAACATAAAATTGAGAAGCATTTATAATAGATTGATTGTATTTGGTTCTGAAAAGTTGCAGATATAGTTTATGCAATGTATTTGACTTTCCGCTTCCCGTATTCCCGAATACTCCAATATGTGAAGCGAAAAGTTTGTTAATCGGAATTTTGATTGGTTGTCCTTCAAGTATCGATTTTCCAATATAAATTGCCGCCTCATCGTTCTCAACACCATAAATAATATCGAGTTCTAATTTAGTAGTTAAAGTAATTTCATTCCCAATCATTGGTACATATTGGCTCGTTACTTGAAATTTCCCTTCCTCAATAACACCCTTTGTTTTTAATGTAATGATTCGATTAATAGAATCTTTATGAAAACGATTATCAAACTCCTTGCTACGAACTGTATTTTGTTGATCGACAACCTTTTCGCTTGAAACGGTTGTAATTATTTTTATGTCGTTCTGATTAACAGTTAGAAATGCACCCACTTTAGGACCAGTTAAAAGTTCACCATACCATATGTATTGGGCATCATTAGACATATGGTACATCCCAACTTCAGATACATCACCATCGACGCCAACTATTACACCTAGTTTCTTACTTGGATTTGTCATCTTTCAAGTCCTCCAAGGTAGCACCAGATAAAATGTTGTTAAAGTTATCCAGAGTTAAGCTATACCATTCTTCATTTTTATCATTTGTGTTCTTTGTTAGATTCTTATTTTCAAAATTACTTGGTGTTAAGATTTTTAGATTTGCGGGCAAAGACCTAACCCCTAAATTATCCATGTAAATTTGTCTATCTGAGTCTGAATACGCAAAAACATACATCATTAACTCAGGATTTTTTAAGGCTCTTAAAATCATTTTACCAATATGCTTATCTTGAAAAGAAAATCCTATAATAAATAAAACCGATTGTGGTTTATCCAATTCAAGTTGGAACACTCTCAGCATTTCGTGGAAGTAATTATTTAAAAATGTATCTTGAGCCTCCAGACCTGTCGGTTTTACAATCATTGGGTTTTTAGTGACGTGATTACATATATAAATTTTTTCCTGTTCTTCTTGCCAATTAACGGACCCATGAGGCTTTATTAATGATATTGATGGAATTTCACTAATGTAGTTGTCATTTAACCCTTTATAAGACACCACTTGATTGTAGTTAGAGCTATCCAACTCTCGTGTAAAATACCCCTTTGCTCCATCGTTAAAAATAAACCTGCTATTTAATAGTAATCTATCTACAGCCTTTTCAAGAAATAAATCATAATTTGTCGTGAAAATATTTGCAGATTTTGGGGCTTGTCTAGAATTTGAAAGATTAAGAACATCAATTATTACTTTAATAAATTCATAATAGTCTTCTAAATTTCCTGCAATTTTATAATCTTCATCAAACTCGTACGTTTCATCTAATAATTTTATACTTACTTCTTTAATTTTATCAGTAAGAAAATCATTAGCAGTCTTCCCCCTAGATACATCATCCTTAAAATCCCTCATTAACCCAATTGATTTTGCTGATGCTCCCGAGCCAATCAAAAAATTAAGTTGCTTTGTTATTGCAAGTTGCCGTAATCGTTTGATTAACTCTCTATCTTTTTTCATTTCTTCAGTTTCCATTCTCAGAACTCTCCTCTCCAATCAGTTTTAATCTAATCATTTTTAATTTTTTCTATTTTACTTTGCAAACACTCTAAAAGTCTTATAATGTTCGACAATTTAAATATATAATGTATATTCTAAGTTCACAATCTAAGATGAATTAACTATAGCAATCTTGTCAACTCACCATTATTTTGCTAACCATCTTATCAACTCACCAACTCAATAACCGTATTGACCGATGACTTTTCAAATTCACAAATCTTGGATAACTTCCCTTAAAGCAAAAATCCGTGATTATCTTTCCGGCTTATTACCAGACCTCAAATCACGGAAAGCCTTTATTTGCTTATATTATTACACGCTTACTTCTCTAACCTTGACATCAATACCACCGCCTCAACGTGCCTTGAGAGTACAATAATGATGTCGTAAGTATCTAGTACCCCCTTGGTGAAAGGATATATTTCTTAAATTTCAGCAATTCTTCCACCTTTTTTGATTTTTCATTTCCACTACTATATTACTCGCCACATTTAGGCAAGCATTATCTTGGTAATTTGATACTTGATGTTTGCTAATATATTCTAATACTCTTTGTTTCAAAATTGCAAACAACAAAACCCTCAAATACTCATTCATTTGAAGGCTTTGTTCATTGCAATTTAATTTCACATAAGATTTTTTCAAATTATTATATTTAAAATTTTAACTTATGTTAGTATATAAGTATTTGGTTTTATCTATATAAAATTCCTTACTTAGCGATTTAACAACTTTCTATTTTCAAAATTATTTTGTTGGTTTTAATATTTCGTATTTTTCTTGGTATAATTTTTCAAATTCATCTAATACTTTTCTTGATGCACTCTTATAACTATTTGAACTGCTATCTTTTGCAAAATATATTTTCGCAATACTAGATTCAAAAGATTTCCCTCTTGCGTAGTTTCTAAAATAATGGGGAAACCCATATTCGATAATACAAGTCCCTTTAATAGAGCCAAAATCAAATCTATATTGAGCTTGTACTTCACGTAAAATTAATGATTCATGGTAAACAGTATTTGATATATATTCAATATTTTCTAAGGTCTCACCCTTTTCACTATTAATAATTATATTTTTTACACTGCCCTCCATCCATTTTCCTTCATTAGGTAATTTAATTGTTTTGTCTGGACCAATCTCGACATTCTTAACCGCTTGAAATCTTAAAAACCCATTTGGACTATCATTTGTTAACTGCAACATAAATGAGAACCTTTCGGCATTGTTAAATTTTTCTGAAGTTATTTCTATCAAAGTATCAGATGAAGATATTTCATTATTAGCTTTTAAATAGTTTGACACCACTTTTATAATTTTATGGTTTATATTTTCAGTTTCAGTTGATGTAAACTCATTTTTAAACGTAATTTCACTATCTGATGGTTTTTTTACTATCTCTACTCTACCAGCAAAAGTACTTTGACTATCCACCCAATCCTTTGATATATCTTCCCGTAAAATTTCATAATCAAGAGTTAATTGATTAGGGTTAGCAATCAAAAAATTTAAGTCCGAATTAAAACTAAAAGTACTAATATCCTCTACTAAACTTTCTGAAGAAATAATATCCAAGGGCACAATTGTATTCAAATTACTTCCAGTTAAAGAAATGCTTTTAGAAGTTTTAATTTTTAAACTATCTTCTTTTGTTTTTTGAAATTCCTGCAATGTTTCGAATTCTTTAGGGCTTAGAATAGACAAAGTTAACAATGGTATAGTTGTTTTCTTAGTACCGTCACTTACAAAAACACCTCGATTAGCCAAAATGGATCTCATGTTTGATTCACTAATACAAGACTTATTTAGTAAAGACTTAATCTTTTCGCCAACTGGCAAAAGTGTTTGACAATTATAGGTTTGTCCCATTACTTCACCTCATCTCTAAAATCTGGGTTATAAGTTACAACTTCGATGTCATTTACAAATTTTGTATTTTCAAATTCATTTTTAGCACCAATTACATCATCTTCGTTCTCAAATTTATTATAGTCTGGAAAAGCAATTACAACATTTGCAGCCCAGGAATTAGTCAAATCTTGAGATAATCCAATTAGTCTCATTAAGTGTTCTTTGTTAAAGCTATCATTGATTCCTAAAAACAGCTTTTTTGTTCCTCCGTTTGTTATAGCTAAAGGAATTACATCTGCATTTATGTACTCAATAGGCATGATTTTTCCTGTATATTCTCGGACAAGACTTGAATTATTTAATCCAGAATTTATATAGAAAAATTCTATATTGTCGTTTGGATATTTATCCTTAATAAAAGATAATAAACTATAGATAAACTGTGCTCGCTTATTATCGACTAAATAAACAGCATCATAGCTACAATCTTCTTTTAAATAAAAATTACCGATTTTGTCAATTACGGAAGCATTCTCACGACCATCATTTCGATTTCGATCAATCCAAAAAATCAACCCAACTGTTACTTTTTTAGTAGTATTTTGAATCCGTCTTTTAGCAACATCACAGGATGGATAACATTCCATTGCCAATGCGATATCAACCAAAAATTCTTTAAATTTTTTTAATAAGGTGTCATCCTTTACTGGATATCCATCTCTACATTTTACACTTATTAATACCTCTTGTTTCGTTGAATCTCTTAATGGCGATTTATATTGGAAAACATAATCAATACCGTGTTTTTCCTTTTTATGTTTTTCTTTAAAGACACACGGAACAGAAACACCTGACTGTGGATTATTCCATCCAATAAGATCTAATATTTTTGAAACTATAGTTTCACCATACTCACCCGATTTTTTTGCTCTTTCCCCACCTGCCATAAAGAATTACCATCCTTCCTTATTCCTCTGTTTTAAAGTAAATTTTATAATAGTTCATTTGTTTATCATTGTCATATCCTCGTTCAACAATCTTTTCTATTGTATCAATCTTAGGGTTTATTCGGATTTCAACATTTGAATCTAGTTTAATAAAATTCTTTATACCCTTCTTTATTGATGTGACAGCCTTAGGAGAAATGTCAAAAACTTTTTCATAGGTTTTATCTTGAGCAGTACTTTCCAAGTACCTCTTGAAATCAGAGGATGTGCTTTGATCCCTAAATATTTCTGATGCAAAATCATTTATTTCAAAACTATCACGTGTTTCAAAATACTTCACAGAATCATTAAGTAATGCAATTTTCTCCGTTGGTTCCTTATCTTTACAAACTTTATTAACAAATTGCTTACAAGCTTTTAAAACTGTAGATGTATTACAATAGTCATTTGAGATTTCAACAGCATTAAGAAATAATTTTTTCCAGTAATACGCATCGTTTCTATTTGTATCAACAATAAATACTTTCTGGGGAAGACTTGTCCCTAAATCACAAATTAAGCAACCCTTGTCAAGTTTGTTTATATTAATACCCTTTTTATGTGAAATATTAAACTTCTTATCTTTATCAACAACATCTAAATATATGTCTTTTGTCTCTGATTTGAAAACTCCAAGAATATTAGTAGCTACTCCATCTACAATGCAATTTTTAATTAATGCAATATATAACTCACCCTTTTTTATGTTAGGATGTGTCGATACATTATAAAGATGCTTCGCTATATTTTCAGATTGATGTATAAACTCGTTTTCGTTAGAAAAAATTATTGAACTATATTTATATATCTCATTTAAGTTAATATCGGCATCATGCATAAATTGATAAGACAAATCAAATTTAAATGAAGAAAAAAAGAAATTATTTAGATGTTGTTCTGTGACCTGTTCGGAAATATCTGCAAGTTGAGATGAGAATAAAGCTTCTTCATCTTTCGACTTATTCCCAATCAAATGCACAATTAATTTAGATATATTTGCCATTGAAAAATCATTCATTGTCATATTCCTTTCTTATCCCATAATTTTTTTATATTAAAAACATAGTTAATCTTTTTAAATACAGCTTTATATATCCTTTTGTTGACCTGAAGAAGTTTTTTCTAGTGTAAAAATACTCGTAGGCATTGCCTTTATATGATTTATAAATAATATTCCACGCAAATAATCTATAACTACGTGATATGCAATTCCATTCATAATCTTTAAAAATATCAATAAAGCAAAAAAGTTTCTCATTCTCGAAAATTTGACGCTTCGTTTATAACAATTTTCAATAACTAATTCACTATTATCACACATATATCTTCCAATAGAATAATATTATGAATAACTTCGTTATAATAATTGTATCTCTATTGGACTATTTTTACAAGATAATTGTGTATAATATTCTAAATATTGACATCCTTTGATTTACAACATCGAAATTTCTGCTTCCATTACAGATATTTCTTCTTCATTCCACAGTTCTTCCATTTCATCTCTTTTAGCTACCGGGAAATTTTTTGGTTCTATTTCACATTGCTGAATTGGTGCTAGATAAGGAATAATATTTCGGCACAACTCTTGGTTTGGACAGTTCATTATAAATCCTCCGTAGATGGATTCTACAATTAACCGATCACACATATCAGTCAAAACAACTTTATCTGCAGTATAAGCATGCTTACCAATAAAGTTTGCGATGTTTTCTGGAGTCATATTAAACATATAGTCCGTATGCTTCCCACCATTTCCTTTTTCATAAACATAGGCATATCCGAGTTTCTCATCCATCATTTCATACAACTCTTCTCTATTCATTTTTGTGTACCCCTTTCATATAAGCTGCTACTACTGTAGCTATCATGTTTACATGTCTATTTAAATGCCAATCTACCAACAATAAAACCCTCAGATTTCTAAGGGTTTTAGTCTTAACAGATTCTCCTTATACTAAGAGCAGTAACCTCTTTATGTATCCTGGCTACTGCTCCTGTTATTTTTAATCATAATAATCTACCATCTGCTCCATCACTATGCCTGATTCAAACTGTATCTCCAGTCTCTCTCCCTTATTCACTTTGATGGTGTTTATTAATCTTCTGACTAAGTCTTCATCAAACTCTCTTACCTGTGGTCTTACAGTCTTTAGGGTAGTGTCCATTTCCGTTAGTTTCTGTTTATAGTTCTCAGCCTGTTTCTTCTCCCTTACAAGCTTTAATTTCGCCTGTTTAAGCTCGTTTATCTTCTCTGATATTCTTTTGTACTCATTATCAAAATCTTCTGCTACAGCTCCTTGTTTTGCGTTTTCTTCGATTAAGGCTAGCATCTCCTTTTGCAGGGATTCAATCTGTTCGTCATATTCTGTAGGGATATCTTTGGTTGAATATCCGCCGATGACTCTGATGACATTTTCTCTGAAAGCTCCTATAAAATCTCCATTGTTTTCTACTACATTATTAATGGCTGTCATAATGGCATTATGTAGCGGTTCTTCTTTTAAGGTAGGTGAATGCTTGCAAGATGCCTTTGTTCCATTTTTTAGCCTATTCTCACATCTCCATACTGCACTTTTCTGCCCGTATTTTGACCATGTCTGTCTGCGGTATGGATGTCCACACTCGGCACATACTAAGATCTCAGTTAGTGCATATTTGGAGCTGAATTTGCTCTTTTCCTTTTTTAGTTTATTTGCTTTCCTTGTAACTGCAGCTTTATTCAGGCTGGCTCTCCTAGCTTTTTCTTCCTGTACCTTATAAAATAATTCCTTTGGTATGATGGCCTCATGATTATCTTCGATATAGTACTGAGGTACTATTCCGTTATTCTTCACTCGCTTCTTTGTTAGGAAGTCTACGGTATAGGTTTTCTGCATTAGAGCATCTCCCATATATTTTTCATTGACTAACATTTTTTCTATTACACCAGGATGCCATGTTTCCTTTCCTGTGACAGTTTTGATTTTATCTGCCTCTAGTGCTTTTATAACCTCTCCTATGCTACTTCCTTCTAAATACATTCTAAAAATTCGTCTCACTATCTCTGCTTGTTCAGGTACTATAACCAGTTCTCCAGTTTCTTTATCTTTGGTATATCCCATAAATTTCTTGTGATTGACTGAGATGATTCCATTTTCATATCTTCTTACAATTCCCCATTTTGTATTTTCACTTAGGTTTCTGCTTTCTTCCTGTGCTTGACTGCTTAATATAGTAATCAGTAATTCTCCTGTGCTTTCTAGGGTATTCACACCCTCTTTTTCAAAAAATATAGCGATATTCTTTTCTTTAAGTTTCCTTATGGTCTGAAGGGAGTCTACTGTATTTCTTGCAAATCTACTGACTGATTTTGTTATGACCATGTCTATTTTCCCAGCCATACAGTCATCAATCATAGCATTAAAATCATCTCTCTTTTTTGTATTAGTGGCTGACTTTCCATCATCTGCATAAATCCCTGCACTCTTCCAATTAGGGTTGCTTTTTATCTTGTCTGTATAGTAGGATATTTGAGCCTCATAACTGCCTTCCTGTTGTTCTAAGGTAGTACTAACTCTACAGTAAGCTGCTACTCTTAAGGTTTTTAGCTCCACCCTTACATTCCTGTCATATATGGTTTGCGCCGGTATAAATGCTACATTCTTTTTTGCTACTGCTACTGCCATTTTTATTCATCCTCTCTTATTTTCTCATATTCATCCTCCATAGTTATGCCATTGATAAATTCTACTAGGATTCTTCCATCTTTATAAATAACTATCTGCTTTATTATGGTTATAAATATATCTTCCTCAAACTCTGTTAACTGTTCTTTCTCAGCCAGTGCTTGTTTTATTTTCTCAGTGTTGTAATCATAATCATCTATTTTAGCTATGCTATAATAAGCCTTTGCCCTTTTAAAGATTAGCTCTGATAGTTCCTTTGATGAGAAATGTTCTTCTTCCTCTAGGTCTTTTATTCGTTCTTCCAACTTTTTAATTTCTAAGGTGATCCTTGGAGGTTCTTTTTTCCTACCTTTATCTAGCATCCACTTTCTTGATAAGATTTTATTGGTTGCAGATATAAATGCAGTTTCTATATCTTTTTCATTTAAAAATAAGTTTCTGCAGTGTACTCTATTTTGGTAGATGTACCTCTTACACTTCCAGTTGCTCTTCTCAGATGGTCTGCCAGCATGTTCAATATATTTGCGATAAACATCACCACATTCTCCACATATTAATTTACTGCTAAATAAACTCTGATTTTTCATACTATTTGGTTGTAGGGTTCTTCCTAGTGTTTGTTCCTTTTTCTTTCTCTTATGCTGTACTGCTTTAAAAGTCTCTTTATCGATTATTTGTGGGTAAAAGTCATCTCCTAAGTATTTAATATTTTGAAGTATCTTTCCTATAGAACCATGGTTCCAATTAGGTTTGTTATTGGCATTAAGGAAACCTGCATTCGTTAGTTCTTTTGCTATGGCATTCATGGATAATCCATTTTGATAATCATTAAATATCTTTTGGATTACTGCCACTTTTTCATCATCAAATATAACTTTACCATCTGCTATCTTATATCCTATAGGCATATGTCTTTGCATTATCTATTTCACCTCACTTCCCATAATACTCTGTAAGTTCTAAGTTATTAATTAGCTTGAAGGTAATCTCATCGTTGTCACCGATTATAATATTATCTACTGTATGGATAAATAGGTTCTCATCATACTCTTCCATAATTTCTGGGTTACACCTTATGATTTCAAGTAACCTTACTGTCCCTGTAATTTCTTTCTCATAACCGTTATCATCAAGACATTGATTCCTCATTTTCTTTATGGCTTCAAGTTCTACCGTCAGAGCATTTTGTCTTTCTATAAAAATAGCAGAGTCAATATACCCTTTCGATACGACTCTACTTAGGATATGACTCTGCTCTGTTAATTCCATAATTCTATTATTTAGTTTTTTAATTTCTTCTTCCTGCTCATGATCTGTTCTTAAATTCTTTAATGATTCAAGTAGGGGATAAAGGATATTTGTATGATTGCTTACCAGCTTATTCCACATAGTTAGGAAGGTTTCTTTTATAATATCTTCCCTTACAGCTTTCATACTGCATTTACTTATATTCCTTATATGTTGGACACAGCACCACTGAATTTTTTCATACGGTTTACCGATATAAATCTTTTGTCTCCTAAAGATGTTACCACATTCCTTGCAGATGATTTTGCTACTAAACTCATATCTGTTTTGGTATTTTCCACTATCATCTACTCCCATTTGATTTCTTCGATATTCATAAATGTCTCGGACCATCTGACCTTCTTTTCTTGTAATAATGGGTTCGTGATTATTTTCAATAAAATACTGAGGCAACTCCCCTTTATTTGTTTTTCTTTCAAAGGGAATCACCTCAGTTGTATATGTCTTTTGTAATAATAAGTCTCCCTCGTAGATGGGATTTTGTAAGATTAATTTTACTACACTGTCCTGCCATTCTTCTGCTGAACGTACGGTTGGGACATTATCGACATTTAAATACCTTGCTATTACATAGGAGCCTTTTCCATTTAGATATTCATGAAAGATTCTACGGACAATCTTTGCTTCATCTTCATTTATTATGAGATTTCCATCTTCATCCTTGGTATATCCATAAGCAGGATCACTAAGCTTAAATGTTCCATCTTGAAATCTCTTTTTAACTGCCCATTTGT
>Ga0265295_1004966_pt1 | contig 17441 bp, 18 predicted proteins | sample Munlansysbiofilm_FD_192503 | JGI IMG/M metagenome (GOLD analysis project Ga0265295, IMG submission 192503) | Leachate microbial communities from a municipal landfill in Southern Ontario, Canada - Methane capture system biofilm | ecosystem: Engineered > Solid waste > Landfill > Unclassified ...
TAGGTAGAAGAAGTCTGTACGAAAACGGACAACGATATCATCAACGATCATTATTTCCGAATCAAAGGCAACTTCAAGAAAGGCAAGCTCCTCCACGTTGGAAAAACGCGCGATCATCGTTAGCTGAGGTTCTGGTTTGTCGTTTTTCTAGGGGGAAAATGAACAGTAAGCCCAGGAATACCTGTCGCAAGACCCTAGCAATCGCCAAGGGTTTGATGATTGGGCAAATTCATGAATATCAGCTGAAATTTCAATAAAAGCCAAAGCTGAGAGACACTATTTTTTTACGAGGACAAGTCCTATTTGCATTCGCCAAGGAAAGCATCCAGAATGCGATGACCTCCTCAAGGCATTGGCTTTGCCCAAAAGCAAATTGACCACAGGAACAGATGATTCCCGGGGAAATCCATTTTTTTTGGAAACCGACGAAATCTTTGGGCGCTTCAATACGTGTCGCGCCTATTTCGTCCTTTGATTTTTAACGACCCGCATAGTTCCGGAATTATCTGATGCAAGATGTTGAGGCCAACCTCAAAGGAGAAGCAACCCATTGACTCAGCAAACCCTATTTGACTCTCGAACACCGATCCTGTTATCGCTCCATAAAAAGCACTATGACCGCATATTGAATAATGCAAAGCGCGCGGAATATCGGCTTCGTTTTCCCTCGGGGAAAATCGAGGCCTACGTGTATTGTCCAAGCCCGCATAAACAAGTGGTTGGAGTCATCCTGTTGGAACCAGCGATTTTTCTTAACAAAGAAGAAGCATGTCGTTATTATCAACAAAACGATGCCGGTGAGTGGGATGTCATAGCTAATTGGATCGGAAACAAGAAAGGTTGTTATATCTCCCCTATCAGCCGGGTGATCCCCTTTGCAACTCCGATCGACTATCAAACGTTAATAGCGTGCCGGGAATTCACCGCACCACAACAATGGCTGTACCTGGACCCGAAGCCAGAATTGTTGGGTTTGCTATCAAAGGCGAAACCGACGAATTAGTCTCTTTGCGAGTTCAAGGAATATGGTAAGCAGAGTTTTCGACAACGGACGGTTCCTTTGATATAATGAAAGACATCAAAGGAGTGATTTCAATGGATACATTCGAACCGTATCTTTCGGAAATCAAACATTCGTCACAAGCAACGCGAGTCAAGGAGATTCTGGATTGGATCCACAATCATTTTCCGGCTTTGGAAACCAGGATTGCTTGGGGTTATCCCCATTTTGTCCATAAAGGAACGTTTATTTTGGCCTTAAGTGTCGCCAAGGAGCACGTGGCGATCGCGCCCGAAAAGGTGGCAGTGGACAAATTTCGTCATCAAGCGGAAATGTTAGGCTATGCCACCTCCCAACAACTCATCAAAATCAAATGGAACCAACCGGTGAATTTCTGTTTGTTGCAGAAGATCATCGAGTTCAATCTCGACGATAAAAAGGGGTATAAGACCTATTGGCGCTGAAACTTGAAGCGAGTATAGATCGATGAACCGAATCAATGAGACTCGCCAGCGATGTCTCATTTTTTTATTGGCATATTGAGAATTAGCAAACAGGGTGTGTCAAAGAACCCCGGATTGATTATAATTAAATCAGAAAAACGCATTTTAGGAATAATAACAAAAGGAGAATAAAGATGAAATTCGACATCAAACGACTCACACCGGACTTAAGCGATGATTACTTTGATTTTTTCGACCAACGGGCGTTTACCGACAATTCGCCGATGCAACCCTGTTATTGTTGCTACTTCAACCAGACAAAAGCCGAAGAAAAGAGCGAAGTTTTCGATAAAGCGGATCAATACGGCGGGGGGGAAGCGGGATTAAAGTTTGCTTTACGCGCCCATGCGGCACAGCTGATATCCGCGAATATCATTCAAGGATATTTGGCATATGCCGACGGCCTGGTGGTAGGCTGGTGTAATACCAACCGAAAAGACCATTACCGACGCATGCTGGATCCAGTCATCCTGGAACAGAGCTCTCCCAATACGAAAAGTGTCGTCTGTTTTGAAATCGCTCCTTCGTATCGGCACAAAGGCATCGCGTCATTGCTATTGGCAAGGGTGGTTGCCGATGCGAAGAAGGAAGGGTTTGCGGCCGTGGAAGGATACGCTTACTTAAGGGAACGGCCCGAAACATTTGATTTTTCGGGACCGTTAAGGCTTTATGAAAAAGCCGGATTCTCGGAGATTGGCCGGAAGAATGATTTGATCATCATGCAAAAAAAGCTTTGATCTGATCTTTGTTTTTGCAGAAAAAATAGTTACGGAAAAAAATGAAGGAAGCAATTTTTACATGTAGCTGATAATTTTTATGAATATTTGCTAGATACAGCCAATGTTATCTATAAGTTTGTATTTATAAATGGTGAATTAGTTGGTGGATTACATGTTGAAATTGCCGAAAAGATTGGGACGTTTTCAATAGTAATTTTAAACAAAAATCATAAAAAGGAATTGGTTTTAAGATACTGGCCGATTTGAAAGAGAGTAAATTCAAACAAGACATTATTTCTTATGTTGTATATATAGAATCAGAAAATATTGATTCAATCAAACGGTTTGAAAGATCGAGTCTTGGCTAACTGATTAACATTTAGAAAGTAAAAACCGTGGTCTGAGTCACCCCAAATGCTTGAAGCATACTTAATTAGTTATAGATCCACAGTGCTTATACAATTATTATTAGATAGATTACAATAAACAGGACAGAAAAGGCATAGACATATTAGAATCAAAGAGGGGAAGGGTTTTAAAGGTTTTTGTGGTAACGGAGTTATGCACAAAAACCAAATGAAGCCCAGCGAGAATCCACAGGAGGGATAATACTACTTTTAACTGAATTCTCCGCTCCATAACCTATTCAATTTCTTTTTATCTTTCATGTGGGGTCTTTTTACATATATATTAGTTTACACCAAGTACAGGTTTTTGGTATCAGCTCATTAATTGTCATATAAATATAATACTAATCTATTGAAAATATGACAAAAGTGAAATATAATATATCATGTAAATGGAAGGAGTAATATATTATGGAAGAAATCATTAGAGATAATTTTAAGAGATTGAGAAGAAAAATAAATATTACCCAAGAACAAATGGCTGAGTATTTAAACCTAGAGCAAAGCAGTATCAGTAAGTTTGAGAGTGGAGAGAGAACGATAAGTGTGAGTAATCTTGAAAAGGCATGTTCACTTTTTGGTATTCACATCAATGATATATATAAAGAGCCAGATTATTTGCGCGCATTATCACCAGCATTTAGAAAATCCAATTTAAGTTTGGCATCGCTTGAAGACATTTCAAATATAAATAGGATTGCAATGAACATCATGGAAATGGATGCAATCTTGGAAAAGCATAATGGATAGACTTGTTTTACAACGTCGCGCGCTTAATGTTCGTGATCACTTTGGTGTTGACGATAATTCGCCAATGGATTTGGTTGCTTTAGTCGCTACAAATTCAGAGATTACTCTGGTTTTTTACCCATTTAAAGAAGAAATTAGTGGAGTCTGTATTAAATCAGCGAACTTAATTGCAATTAACTCTCGCTCAACTTTAGGAAGACAAGCTTTTTCGATAGCTCATGAATTATATCATTATTTTTATGATGGTGAGAAAACATCTATAAGTTATTTCGATGTTTCAGAGAATTCAAGAGTAGAAAAAGATGCGAATCTATTTGCATCATATTTGCTTATGCCAGACTCAAGCTTTACCCGTTTCTGTAATAAACTTACTAATAGGGGTTCAAACAAGATTGAGTTACATGACATATTAGAGATTGAACAGTATTTCAGAGTGAGTAGAAATGCTGTACTTGTTCGTTTGATTCAAGAAGAGTACATTACTCCTGAGGAATCTGAACAATATAAAACTGATATCGTTAAGAATGCAAAGAAATATGGGTTTGATATTACGTTATATTTATCAACGGACATTAATAAGCCGAAAACATATGGAGCATATTTGAAAAAAGCTCTCGAATTAAAAAATTCAGGTCTGATTTCTGATGGAAAATATGAAGAGTATCTGTTAGAAGCTTATAGAAGTGATATCGTATTTGATGATAATGGAGAAAAAGATATTTATGACTGAAGTTATCTTTTTCGATACGGATTGCATATCTTCTTTTTTATGGACTAAGACGGAACATTTATTAATTCATTGTTTTGGTAATGATATGATTATCCCAAGGCAAGTGTACAATGAAATTTCGAGTGTTCCTCATTTACAACAGAAAATTGATGTGATGGTAAATAATGGCAATCTAAAAATAGAAGATCTTCTTGTCGGTAGTGAAGAAAATAACCTATATTTGGATTTAACTGACTATACCAGATCTAGTAAATTAGCTCTGATTGGTAAAGGAGAAGCAGCAGCAATCGTATTATCAAAATAGAATAACGGTGTATTAGCAAGTAATAATTTTCGTGATGTAAGATATTATTTAGAATTGTATGGATTGAAACATATCGCAACTCACGATATTATACATAAAGCGGTTAATGACGGCATATTATCAATCACACAAGCAGATGCAATTTGGATTCAAATGGTTGCAAAGAGGAGAAAATTACCGTTTAGTACATTCTCAGATTACCTAAATAGCTTATAAATTTTAAGGTGAATAAATCAAATGCCAAAACCAACTAACAAAATCGTAACGAATAGAAGATCACCAAAAAATGAGCCAGATTATATTCAAGCTTATATTAAACAGAATCCATCCGCAAAGAAAAGGGATGGCTTAGATATTGCTGCTGTCAGAGATAAAGAGGGGAATCCCGGACATGCATTGATGAATCCAGAACATAATAGATGTAAAGATAAGAATCCTCATCGGGGACAGGAGTTTATTCCTGATACACAACTTAAGAAGGATATCAATAAGAAAAAGTGGCATGGATCGAGTTTGGACTCAAAAGGCATTTTTTAGGGTGCGTAAAAATATTACTAATGTGCGCATTTGTATCATAATAGGTCACCCAATCCATATAAGAAACATTAATTTGTTACATCCGTGAGATGCCAGGAACTTATTCTTATAAGTTATCCGTTACACAGAAGAAAAGAGAGGGTAATTTTGATGTGGAAGAATTAAGCTATTTGGTATTCATTCTTTTTTATTTTTTCTGAGGTGTTCATTTTTAAACCACATAAAAGAGCGGACTACTAAGCAACAAAAAATCGTTGCTTGATACAACGATATAAAAGGAATATAAAACGACGCAAATACTCATTTTGAAAATAAGGAATATATATGAAAAGATTGTTGATACTGAAATATGATTATGTTGTAAGTGAAAGAAATGAATGTCTTCGACCACTACTTAACACAAACGCTCAAATAGATATGGCAACGAAACGAATCATTAAAAGAAGCAGAATTCCAGTAGCGTTGGAATTCTGCTTTTTATCTGATCCAACTTTGAAATTGCGTTTCAATTTGCACTAAACGAAGATAGTTGCGGAGATCCGGAACCGTTTGCATCATCTCCAAATAAGTTCGAAAGAAGAGTTGAAAATCCGGATATTTGGCATAGTGTCGAACGGATGGATGGCGGATGTTCCAAGGCTTGAGCCCGGCAAAATGGGTGCCGTTAAGAATGGAAAGTTTGGGATAGCCTTCAAAGCTGGCATACGTTAAGTCGATATTATGCCACAAGCCACTGAATTTCTGGCTTAAATATTGCATTTCCGGCCAACGAAAATCGGCAATCTTTTGACAGCTATTCCCGCTTTTTGTATCTGCGACAATGGATTGGTAATCCGTTAAGTTGGGATCGATCCGATAAAGACAGGAATTGATCCCCATGTTGTCGTTATCCTCGCAAACTCGGTCTGTGATCCCAGCAGGGATCACTGACCCGTGGGGAATAGCTTGATAGATGCGATGCCAATGCCATTTTGTTGGAGTGGCATCGGTGGTGGTGTCCAAATAACGTCCATCAATGGAAGCGACACAATTGTCCTTCGATTCGTTCAAAATGCCCGCGGGGGCGTCAATATCGAACAAGAATTCATAATCCTTGATTGGCAGGACGTCCGCATCGCAGACAAGCAGTTTATCGTACCCCTTGCCCAAATCGCCGTCTTTTCCAAGCCGAAACGCCTGAAAGCGAGTAAACAAAAAAGAACGGACTTGAAAAAAGCGACAGCCTTTATTGCGAACAACCAGCGGATCCGTTTCAATGACATCATCAAATAGGTGAGTTAAAGCGGTTTTGGCGGGCTTGGAAATATCTGGGGTAATCAAACAAACAAGATCGGAAGACACATGCTGTTTTTTGAGAGCGAAGGCGAACACCAAGGCGCCAGGAATGTAATGATCGTTCAGCATCACAAAGGTCACAAAAGCGTTGGAATTCATAGCCATTATCCTTTGGCTGGATGCGTGACAGCCGGATAGATTTTTTAAAAATGAAGGACAGGCATTAGAATGTAAATGGTACCACAGATTTATTTTACATCAATCAACTCCTTTGTGACAAGAATAATTGTAAGCAATGTCATAAGGAGGGCGATTTTATTCATCAATCACTTCCATGAAATGACAGATTGAAAATCATAATAGAACTGAAGCCCATGGGGAATATTGAAGTTATAAAAATCAAGATTATCCTATCAGTCGCAAGACGATTAAAACCAGCTTGAGAAACACCGATTTCGCTTGACGAGCGAATTCAAGCGAAACGGTCGATTGACCGCTTTTATTAACAATGTTAAAATAAAAGCGGGATGACTATTTTACATCAAACTTTCTAGGCATGAACATCGAGCGCTGATTATTAACCTTTTCGATTCCGCACTAATAGCAGAGTCAAATCTTTCTCCCAGTATCTTTCCAAAAATGATTGGGAAAGAAGATGATCCATATGCCCGATGAATATCTGATAAAGCTTACCAATGTATCCAAATCGTACAACGAATCGCGACACCGACGCAAAGATGTGCTGAAAAATATTTCTTTAGACCTTTCAGGTCCGGGAATGGTTTTTCTTGTGGGAGAATCGGCCTCAGGAAAAACGACATTGCTGAATCTGATTGGAGCGTTAGAGCCCACTTCTGGAGGAGTGATCTCGATCAATGGACTCATCTTGGATCACATGACCAGCCGTGCCCGGAAACGATACCGGGTAATGGATACGGGGTTTGGATTTCAAGATTGTCGTTTGTTTCCAGAAATGTCGGTGATCGCCAATGTTCAATTGGCAATCCGCTTCTATGTTCGGGGGAGAAAGAACCAAACCCTTCAGGCAATGGCCGTGTTAAAAGAGTTCGATTTGGAGTCCTATGCTCACAAGGATATCGAAGAATGTTCAAAAGGCCAAAAGCGGCGATTGGCGCTTTCCCGTGTTTGCGCCATTTCCCGAAAGGTCTACCTGATCGATGATCCGACTTTTCGATTAGACGAAACGGAAGCAACGCTTGTCATGAACGCTTTACGGAGGCGTGCAATGACCAGTTTGGTTATCGTGGCCACCCAAGACAACCAGTTGGCAGAAAGATATGGAGACCGGATCATTCATTTGGAGAACGGCTGTCTTGTGTCAGATACAAAAAAAACGTCAATAGAAGAACCACCGATCGCTCCTATAGAATCCGCACCCCTCATCAAGCATCCATCGGGAATGTGTCACATCGTCGATTTTTTCCGCTTGGTATTTGGTAATTTGGGGCGGATGTTGGGTCATGCGTTGGTAATGCTTGTCATAATGGCGATGTCGATGACAATCATTGAAAGCACCGCTGCGATCATTGACTATGATTCTTTTTCTGCCTATCAACAGTTGGTGGATCGCAATGAAGAATATCTGATTCAGATTACGCAATACTTGGATCAGCGGGTTGTTTATCCGTACGGAGTCCAATTTTATCGAGGACCAGATCCGGAAGAAAATTATCTGAATGACACAAAAAAGATATCTGAGAAGATCAAGTACCGCATTCCGGTGTATGCCGCATATTTCTACAATCGAACTTTTGAAGATTTCTTTCTACTTGATCAAACATATCTTTCCGGCCAAGCCGAAAATTATGATGAAGCGATGCATTTTACAGATATCCTCATCGTCGATGATTTTATCCAGTTTTATCAGCCCCTTCGGTATGGAACGACACCCAAGCTCGCTAATGAGGTGTTGATCTATGATTATATGGCTGAGCGGCTATTGGAAATCGGGGTGATTCCGGAAGCGGATGCCATGAGTGATCTGATCGGATTCACAATGACTGATCGTGATACGGGATTCGCATTCACCATTTCGGGAATCATCAAAAGCCGCTATAGTCAACACCGGTCGCTTGCCGAGTCTGATCCCGCATATGACTTTGCGAGCGAATACCTCGCTCAAAGGCAATCGGTCGTCGCTTCGCCAGCTTTTTTGGATGCAATAAAAACAAGCGAAGCCTTTTTGTCTATCCTCGGGGTGAATATCACGACTAATGGGGAAACAACGACGGATTCTGAATATCGAAAGCTTGAATTCGTGTCCGATTTGAATGAATTCAATATCATTGGTGATGTTTTAGGTAAGGTAACGAACGAATACATATTGATATCCGATTATCAATTGGCTGAACTGCTTGATGTCCCGCGCGCTTCGATTACTTCTGAGTTCATCAATACACTAGACATCCATCTAGGAATCGATTATTACCAATACAATAAAAGTACTGATCGTTCGCGTCCAACAAGGTCCACCGGTCGCCCTTTCATCGTCTATCAAGCGGAGTCGCTTGATTCGGACACACTTCAATATTTGCGCCAGGATGATGAGTCGATGTTTTTTGCGAATGGGGAGTTTCGGGGCATGTTTTTGTCGCTTTCTGCCAACAAAACCGTCAATAAAAAAGTATACGCGTTGTTTCAATGGCCCAAGGCGTCCGATCCGTTTTATGATCGATTTACAAACTATATCCGCGCAGGATATGCGGAATATACGCCTTACCGGCACACCATACTTTCTATCAACACCACACAAGATAATTGGGTGAAACTGGGGAAGTGGTTCGCCGCATTGGCTTTGTTATTGACAGTGACCGGAGTGATCGCCGGATCGATTGGATCCATCCGACGAAACCGGCATCATATCAAAGTGCTGAAGTCTTTTGGAATTTCTAATGCCACGTTGACATTGATTCTTTTTGTGGATGTACTGATAGTATTGGGACTGGCCTTCGCGGTGTCATATTTTTTGGCAACACTGCCGATTGAAGCGCTAAATGAACATTTTTTGAATATCTATAATTTTGAACTGGTATCCATCAAACTAGCATCAGCCCATTATTGGCAAGCATTGATCATCACTTCCGCTTTTGCCCTGTTACTGCCAGTGGTGGCAATCGCGATCGCCATGGCGAAAGTGCCTCTTCGGACAGTGTCCAAGGTCAAGTCATAACAGCAATTAAAAGGGATGGAGTGTCAAAGAAGGCTTGAAAATGATATAATCATAACAACACAGCCGGGGGAGGGATCCGATGAAACGATTATTGATCGATGTGCTGATTGGACTGGCTGTCGGCATGGGCGTTTGGTTGATGCAAAAGGCAATGCTTGCTTTTTTATCAGTTGGAGTCGATAGTCACGCGGATCATTGGTTTAAGCTTTATAATATCGCCTTTTTGGTTGCCGGAATCATCGCCGGATGTTTCGGATTTATCTTGGGCATCTTTGAGAAAATCAATCCCGCCAAAGCGGGAATGATTTCTGGTTTCATCTGGGCAATCATGACTTTTCTCGTTTTTTTGGTGATCGGGCTAATCAATCGATCCACAAATACCGTTTTCAGCGCCTATGGATTCTATGTCGCCATCGGGTTGACATTCATAGGTCCGCTTTTATATTCTTGGGGGTTGAAAGGACGCGGCCATAAGTGAGAAAAAGAGAAGCGTCTGAACCGATGTTTTCATTGAAAAAAGGTGTGGATAACCTGAAGACCGTATTGGCAGGGATGGACCAAAACGACTTATTGTTGCTTGTGGCAGAAAGTGCCGAGCGAGGACTAAAAAATTTCGAGAAATATTATCCAAACGATTCTCGTCCGAAGGATGCCATTCGCGCCACCCTTGATTATCAGAAAGGAACCATCAAGATGAGCGATTGCCGCAAAGCGGCATTCTTGGCACATCAAGCCGCCCGAAATGCAACAATACCAGAAGCGCAATATGCAGCGAGGGCCTGCGGTCACGCCGCAGCGACGGCACATACAAAAGGTCACGCCCCGATCGCGCTCGCCTATTCCATAAAAGCATCCGGGGATGTCGTTAGAGAAGAAGAGTGGCAATTAGAACGTGTAAAAGCCATCATTCAACGAAAAAATGCGTAGACCGGCATATTGGAATGCGGTTTTTTCTTTTGGTGTATCGTTTCCTTGAACAGCAATTGTATCAGCATAATAGACGCTATGAAATTGAGACGAAAAATCCCGTTAGAGATATCAGGGAATGATTGTATTTTGCCAAATAATTTGATACACTTTGGATAGAAAATATTGTTTTTTTTCGCGACAATCACGCTTTTTAGGAGGAAGCTTATGACGAATGGATTGATGCAATTTATCCATAATCTACCTGCTGTTTCGGCAACCGAAGTCGCAGGTGTTTATCCATACTCAATTAATCAAGCGGGATCACTCACGGTTTTCATGATTAAGGATGATACGGAAGATAAGCTCGTCCTTGTCGGCGAAGGTGGATCTGACTTTCAAGGTCAACCGATCAATGGATTGGATAAGCCGGTTCGGATCTCTGCTCTCAATTCGCTAAATGCCCAAGCGTTAAGACACCATTTTCCTTTTACCGCGCCAACCAGGGTGTTGCGCCAGGATCGCTCTTTCGGTGTTGGCGATCGCCTTGGAATTGCAACGCCCGGCCATATCCGGGCTTTTCGAAATCAAGATGTTTATCCCGTTTTTGCCCAACAATCCATTCGTGAATTGACACTGACAAAGCGATCCTTTGAAGATGTGTTAAATCAAGTGACTTTTGCGGTTTTTCGGGAAGGATATAAAAAAGGATATGGAGCAGATGGCGATCATCTAAAAAAAGTTGAGGATATTGAAGTTGCATTGAAACTGGGGTTTTCGATGATCACACTGGATTGCAGCGACTATATCGATAATCAAGTCGGCAATATGACCGATCAGGAAGTGGATCGAGAAATCCAGTTGGATGAAGATCTTATCAAACGCTATCTTCATCGGACATTTCAGATCGAAGACGTAACGTTCACCTATGATGAGATCTCGCTGAAACGCATCGTCCTCATTTATGGAAAAGCCATTGATTTTACCAAAACAGTTTTCCACCAGTTTTTCATCGATTCCCAAGCAAATGCGGATTTTGAATTGTCCATCGATGAAACCATGACACCGACAACCCCTTTGGAACATTATTTTGTGGCCAGTGAGTTGGTACACCAGCAAGTCGAGATCGCCACATTGGCACCCCGATTTTGCGGTGAGTTTCAAAAAGGGATTGATTATATTGGCGATTTAAACCAGTTTGAACAAGAATTAAAAGTCCATGCGGCGATTGCTCGCCATTTCCATTATAAATTGTCGATCCATTCGGGATCGGATAAGTTTTCGGTTTTCCCCCTGATCGGCCGCATCACTCGAGGCCGTTATCATGTGAAAACCGCAGGAACCAATTGGCTGGAAGCGATGCGCGCGGTGGCACTCATCGATCCCGCGCTGTATCGGGAGATTCACGACTATGCCCTATCGGTTTTTCAGGATGCCAGACAATATTATCATGTGACGACCGATCTCACCCGAATTCCGGACATCTCGACTTTGAAAGATTCCGAGCTTCCGGCCTTATTTAATTTAAATGAAGCCAGACAATTGATCCATATTACCTATGGCCTGATTTTGAATGCGCAAAATACCGATGGCAGCGATCGGTTCCGAACCAAATTGTATCAATTGTGGAACGAGTTTCAGGATACCTATGCCAAAATGCTCGAAAAGCACATCGGTAAACATTTAGCGTTGTTAAAAGCTTAGATCCAATCAATTATCAGCGATTTTTGAGGAGGTTTTTCTATGACGTTTCGCGAACATGCTCGTTATGCCATTCTGGTTCCCTCCAGTATGGGAGTCCGAATCACTCCGAATGACCGGCAACCCGTCCATATTTCCACGGGTTTTCACATGCAGGCAACCAGCGCTGAGACCAATGTGATCAGTATTTCCGCAGCACTGGGGTTGAAGGTCAAAGTATTGACCACGTTTGTAAAAATGAGCCCGATCGCTCAATTTATCAAAAACGACTTAAGACGTCGCGGCATTGAATTCGAAGGCAAAGAGATTCCCCAAGGGGGACCGTGGGGCTATCGACATCAATTCAACATCGCTGATTCCGGATATGGACTTCGGGCACCGCAAGTGCAAAACGACCGGGCTGGTGAAGTCGGCAAGACACTCAACATTCAAGATTTTGATTTGGATCGACTGTTCCAGCGTGAAGGAGTGGCGTTGTTGCATCTGTCCGGTCTGATTGCGGCACTAAGCCCGAATACTGGGGCGTTTTGTTTGGAACTTGCCCGGAAAGCGAAACAGTCAGGAACGAAGATATCCTTTGATTTGAATTATCGGGCATCTTTTTGGGAAGAAAGACAATCCGAATTGAGACAACTGTTTACCGAGTTGGCAGGATGCGCCGATTTTCTCATCGGCAATGAAGAGGATTTTCAATTAGCGCTTGGGCTGACGGGACCGGCTTCTGGGGGAAAGAATTTATTGGATCAGACCGCGAATTTCAAAGAGATGATTTTGAAAGCCAAACAAGCGTATCCGAAAGTCGAGTTATTTGCCACGACATTGCGAGAAGTGGTGAATGCCAATGAACATCTGTGGGGTGCCATCATGCTGGCAGACGATCAGTGGATCCAAATCGAGCCAAGATTGATCCAGGTGATGGATCGGATCGGTGGTGGCGATGGGTTTGTCGGAGGGCTGCTCTATGGACTGCTCAAAGGATATTCATTGACGGAAAGCCTCCAACTCGCTTGGGCAAGCGGGGCGTATGTCGTCACCTTGCTCGATGATTTTGGATTGCCGTTGAATGAAGAACAACTTTGGCGAATTTATGAAGGCAATGCTCGTGTCAAACGCTAAAAGATATTATTTTTCGGAGGAAAGTCGGATATGAAAAAAGCGGATATCGGTGTTGTGGGATTGGCGGTGATGGGGGCCAATCTGGTCTTGAATATGGAATCCAAAGGGTTTCGTGTTGCGGTATACAACCGCGATCCGAGACGAGTGGAACATTTCCGGGACAATCAGGCAAAGGGGAAAAATATCCTCTTTGCATTTTCGCTCAACGAATTGATCGATCAGCTGAAAAAACCACGAAAAGTCATGTTGATGATCAAAGCCGGTGATCCCGTGGATCAAGTGATTGAGCAACTTTTACCAATCATGGAGAAAGGCGACGTTATCATCGATGGTGGGAATTCCCATTTTCCGGATACCATAAGACGCACGGACTATGTTGAAAGCAAAGGACTTCTTTATGTTGGGTCCGGTGTTTCCGGCGGTGAAGAAGGCGCGTTGCTTGGTCCTTCACTGATGCCGGGGGGATCGAAAGCCGCATGGAAGCTGATCCAACCGATCTTTCAGGCCATCGCCGCGAAAGTGGAAGATGGCTCGGCTTGTTGCGACTGGGTCGGCGAAGGCGGCGCCGGGCATTTTGTCAAAATGGTACATAACGGAATTGAATATGGCGACATTCAACTGATTTGTGAAGCATATCACATCATGCGAGAACTTCTAGGCATGAGTGCGGATGAAATGCATGAAGTATTCAAGGCTTGGAACAAAACGGAACTTGATAGTTATCTCATTGAGATCACAGCGGAGATACTGGCGTTTAAAGATAGCGATGGGTTGCCATTGGTCGACAAAATCAAAGATACCGCCGGACAAAAAGGAACGGGCAAATGGACCGGGATCGCTTCCATGGAAGAAGGGGTTCCTTTGACCTTGATCGGCGAAGCCGTTTATGCGAGATGCTTATCCGCGATGAAAGCCGAAAGAGTGGTTGCGAGTCAGACATACAAAATGAACAAGCCCGTCTTTGATCAGAATAAAAAAACGTTCATTGAAGCGATCCGCAAAGCACTGTATGCGTCCAAGATTATATCTTATGCCCAAGGCTACACCTTGATGAAAGCCGCCGCAAGCACCTATGGGTGGAATTTGAATTATGGTGGGATCGCGCTCATGTGGCGAGGCGGTTGTATCATCCGGTCGGTGTTCCTTGGCAAAATCAAAGAGGCCTTTGACAACAAACCAACCTTAGCCAATTTATTGCTGGATCCCTATTTCAAAAAGACAATCGAAAGCTTGCAGGAAAGTTGGCGAGAAGTCGTCTCAACCGCCATCCGTCAAGCCATTCCTGTTCCGGCGATGGCAGCCGCGCTCACGTATTTCGATGGCTATAAAACAGCGAATTTACCAGCTAACTTATTGCAGGCTCAGCGAGATTATTTCGGTGCGCACACATATGAACGCCTCGATCATCCGCAAGGTGAATTTTTCCATACCAACTGGACTGGACGCGGCGGGGATACTGCTTCGACCACGTATAACGTATAAGTAAATTTAAGAAGTGAGGGGAGAAAATGAAATTGACCGCGTTTCCCGATTTGACCGGAAAGGTCGTGGTGATCACCGGTGGCGCCGGTGTTCTTTGCAGCGCGTTTGCGAAAGCGATCGCAGCTTGCGGGGCCAAAGTGACTATTTTAGATCGATCACTGGAGAGAGCGAAAACCTTGGCGAAAGAAATCCAAGCCGAAGGTCATGAGGCTTTTGGGGTTTATGTGGATGTTTTGAACAAAAACGCAATCGAAGAAGCTCACCAAACCGTCTTGCAACACTATGGCAAGTGCGATATTTTGATCAACGGTGCTGGCGGAAATAGTCCTCAAGCGACCACCGATGAAGAATTCTTCAATCCGGCAACTTATGGCAAGGAAGGCCATAAAAGCTTTTTTGATTTGGACCCCGAAGGGTTTGGCCTCGTATTCGGGCTCAACTTTACCGGAACGTTGTTGCCAACGCAATGTTTTGCCCGGGATATGGTCGACAAACCCGGATCGGTCATTTTGAATATCAGTTCCATGAACGCGTTTTCCCCTTTGACAAAAATACCCGCGTATAGTGCTGCCAAAGCAGCTATCTCCAATTTTACCCAATGGCTCGCAGTGCATTTCGCCAAAAGCGGCATCCGGGTGAACGCGATCGCACCAGGATTCTTCTCGACCGCTCAAAATGAAGCACTGCTTTGGAATTCCGATGGAACCCCGACGATTCGGTCACATAAAATATTGAATCAGACACCAATGGGTCGCTTCGGTCAACCGGAGGAACTGCTCGGGAGCGTCCTCTGGCTCATCGATAATGATGCCAGCGGCTTTGTCACCGGAGTCGTAGTGCCAATCGACGGTGGATTCTCCGCATATTCCGGAGTTTGATCCATGAGTATTCTCTTGAAAGCAACATCAAGGAGCGGACTCTCGGATCAAACGATTCAACAGGCAATCCAACAATCACTTGCGGAGAAATCATATCGAAAAGTCTTATTGATCCCCCCTGATGTCACCCGCTATCATTCGAAAGCGGGTTTTATTGCTGGGTGTTATTATGAGTGTTTAAAAGAGACGGCAATCGTTGACGTGATGCCGGCACTCGGAACGCATGTGCCGATGACACGGGCAGAATTTACCGATATGTATCCGAAAATCCCGTATGAGCGGATGTTGATCCATCGCTGGAAAACCGATACGATTCATATCGGGGATGTCCCGGGGAGCCTGATTTTTAAATGGACAGAAGGGGTGGAAAGCGAACCCCTTGTTTGTGAAGTCAATCGGTTATTGCTCGATCCTTCCTATGATCTCATTGTTTCGATCGGCCAAGTCGTTCCTCATGAAGTCATCGGAATGGCGAACTATACCAAAAATATCTTAGTGGGTTGTGGCGGGAGTCAAACGATCCACCGCTCTCACATGATCGGTGCGCTTTTCGGTATGGAAAGGATGATGGGGAAAGATCATACGCCGGTTCGAGAAGCATTGGATTATGGGGTGGGTCATTTTTTGAAAGACCGACCGATCGAATATGCACTCACGGTGACCACCGCACCTCAAGGCGAGACCATCACCCACGGGTTATTTATTGGCAGAGACCGTGATGGTTTCGAAGCAGCCGTCGCGCTTGCCCAAGAAAAGAACCTCAATTTCCTTGATCGAGGAATCCATACCTGTGTCGTATATCTCGATCCCAAAGAATTCAAAACGACTTGGCTGGGAAACAAAGCGATCTATCGGACACGGATGGCGATCAACGAAGGCGGAAGACTGATCGTGCTTGCGCCAGGGGTTCATCAATTTGGTGAAGATGAGGCGATTGACCATTTGATCCGAAAATATGGATATCGCGGACGCGATCAAGTCATCCGCTGGTATCAGAGCGAACCGGATCTGAAACAAAACATGGCCACCGCCGCCCATTTGATCCACGGATCAACTGAGGGGCGCTTTGAAGTCGTCTATGCGGCGGGGAAAATGTCGCCTCAAGAAGTCGAAAGTGTTGGCTATACCTCTGGTGATTACCAAGAGTTGATAAAAAAATATCCGATTGAACAATTAAAATCAGGATGGAACCAGCTGACAACAGGCGAAGAAATCTTTTATATTCCCAATCCGGCACTCGGGTTGTGGATCGATCGCAATCGGTTTTAAAGCGACTTTGACAATAAACGGTTGGGCGCATGTTCTTTTAAGAGCCTTGCCGTTTTTTTAATTAATAAACCAGTGTTATAGTACCAATTCTCGGATTTTGTAATGATAAAAACAGGAAAGTTGGATATAATATAAGAAGGGTGGATAGAAAGGGAGAGAAGACCAATGGTAGAATACAAAGTCCTAGATTGCAAGAATGCAAACGAAGCCGAAACGATAATGAACAACCTCGCGAAAACAGGTTGGAAGGTCATCTCGGTCATTCCCTGGGCGGCGATGACTAGCCGAATCATCGTTACGCTGGAAAAAAACGTCGGCTAGCTGCCAGTATTCTTGGCTTGTGAGAGTTTTAGGAGGAAAAGATGACGCAAAACCGCATCGTTCCCTATTTTTTGGATTCAAAAAGCCGCGATACTTTTTTGATTTTTCCGGGAGGGGCTTACCAAAGAACATCACCCCGGGAAGCCACTCCCGTTGCCCGGAGGGTGAACCAAATCGAGAAACACGCCGCGGTATATGAATATCGCCGGGAGTTGAGACGCTATCCAGAAATATTGGATGATGCGATCGAGCAAATCTCTGGCTTCATGAAAGACTCAAGAATTCGGCGACTGTTCCTCATGGGATTTTCAGCGGGGGGGCATTTAGCGCTTCTTGTCATGGAAACCCAACCC
>Ga0265295_1004967_pt1 | contig 17440 bp, 34 predicted proteins | sample Munlansysbiofilm_FD_192503 | JGI IMG/M metagenome (GOLD analysis project Ga0265295, IMG submission 192503) | Leachate microbial communities from a municipal landfill in Southern Ontario, Canada - Methane capture system biofilm | ecosystem: Engineered > Solid waste > Landfill > Unclassified ...
AACCCCCGATTATCTGCCTGCCAATAGAGGACTGAGTTATGACTAAAAGGCAAAAACTTGAGTCCCTGCTCGGCAGAAAGGTTGTTCTCGTTAGGCACACTCACACAAGCGTAAAGAAAGGTAAGGACAACCTACTGGCTGAGCTTTGTCAAATTAGAAATAAACTCATTGGTATTCCGGGAACCATCCGCAAGGTCACTGGAACCTATTTCGAGGTATACAGATTAGAAGTGAGAGGAGATTATAAGTTTGGCATAACATCCAGATGCGACTATGCCACGAAAGCCAGCAAGATTCGAATTTTCAATAAGCGTGGTGACATCATCGGCTTTGAGATAACAGAAAAAAGCGAGACAAACCTAACCATGCTTACTGAAGTTTTATCATATCAGGTGTTAAGTGAGGAGTGAGGATTATTAATCATGAAAAAAGAAAAACCCTTATTTGGCTCAGTCTCATTATATCGTATTCAATGGACTGTAAATTATGAATCTAACGGAATTTGTGATGGTGTTACAAAAACTGGTTCTTCAAAAGATGTATTTGATGGATGTCCAAAAAATATGCCAATTATTAGATTTGATTTGTATGATGATGTCAAGATTTGGGACTTTTTTGCTAAAAACTTTCTTCCCAAAGAAATGTATATCAATACAAGTTCAAAATGCTGGAATTATGTATCAACGGAAGATTTCCTTAATATTGCTAAAGAACATGGAATTCCTGTGATAAATCTTTGTGACTGTGATTTTGATGAGGTGTAATCATGAAAAAGATTAATTTCACTTGTCCACATTGCGGTGGTCATAAGCTAATAGGTGAAAAACCATTCCAATGGATTCAGCTTAATGTAATTGGCTTGGATGATGATGGTGACTTATTACTTGACCGTGATAGACCAAGCATCATTGGAGATGTGGTTGATAATTTTGAAATCTATTGTGATAACTGTCATGCTCAATTTTCACTTGCATCAATAAAAGAAATGTTTAACAAGGAGGAGAAATGACTGAACAAGAATTAACAATGAGAATGGATGAGCTTATAAAGATACTTGACTTCGTTAAGAAAGTTACATCCATGCGATGGGATAATCCAGGAGTTATTCTTGGGTTGCTAAACGGAATGCTGGACACAGAGAGAGATGAATCTGTTATGGTTTTCAGCACAGAATCCTTGACTGATTTTATGAGGAATTGGAATAGCTGTGTAAGAAGAACGGTCAAGCACTATGATGAAAAGGATATGTTGCGCCTCACAAAGAGTATTCTAAACATTTATGAGAAAGATGCGGAACCAATTATGCACATTCTTGACTCTATGCTTGAGGACAGGAATGGTCGCCCAATCGTTCAGTTCTGTGCAAACCTTCTCAATGACATAAGACATTAAGGAGCAAATTATGTTCTGGCTATTATTACAAATAATAACAATTGTCACACCGTTAATTGCAGGGGTTTATTGGCTCGCAGGGGATAGCTATGTCAAGATGGCGCTCTGTTTTTGCTCTGCCATTGCGACAATAGCGGTGCATATACTCATAGAGCTTAAAATTATATCAGAGGAGATAAAGGAGAAGAAATGATTGAAATTATTGAGCGTGGTTGGGCAGGGCATTTTTGTGCCTCGAGCCAGTGTCGTTTTCGTAGAAACACTTTGCTTGTGGATAAGGAGCAAGGTATCTCTGTAATTGTATCCACTGTCGGCTGTATGTATCTGCGAGGTGAGCTTATGCAAATAGGCGCACACAGGCACTATGAGACAATGACATTTGTTGCCGCTCAAGACGGTGAATATATTGACGCTGATGTTTCGCTTGAATTACCTTATCAAGCTGGACTTTTGATGACAAAAGAAAATATGGCAAATATTGACAACCTTGCAAACGATATGCACCAGCGAGTATTGGCAGAAGTTTGTGAGAATATTAACAATGGGTTTATTTCTATGCAAATAAAGGAGTTGAGGGAGTTAAAAGACACAGAAGATTGTTATTGACAAAGATGCAGGTATACGGCAACATGACCACAGAAACTATAGAAAAAGGATACTGAAAATGAGAATATTTGCCAAGAAAAACAAAAACAAAATCCCTAACAAGACTAAACAGCACGAGTCTATTCAGGGTAAAGGAGTGAATAATGTGCAAAACCTAAGTCTGAAACACAATATGCCTGAGTCATGTATCAGGCGACCAAGTGGATTAACCGATGATGAATGGGATTGGTTAATTGAGCAAACCACCATGAACCTATTTGAAAACAAAGAGTCCTGCGTCATGCTTGAAATGGTCAAGTTATTACTCTCAGAAAAAGACAGCAAACCTTTCATGTCAATCTTAAAATCAATTGGGATAGACACAAAAAAGGATTTGATGTTACAAAACTGGGAGCATAGTGCGTTCAGGTTTTTCAGGCATTTGTGTGCAGAGGATTACAGAAACGCCATCAATCACAGCGGTCTAAAGTTTGCCACACTGGAATTCTATCAAAATTTAACCTTTGAATGGATTTCAGTCAATGAAATTACGGTGGCAATGGAGAACGATTTATTTGATGCGGTCAATGCTAAAATTGGCGACACATTAACGATTGTGGCACGGGGCTTTAACGATATCGAAACTATAACAATACAGCATGGCAACGAGTCTTTCCTGTATTATGAGAAGGGAGTATCAACCGGCTTTGGCGATATGATGTATGCTCTCAAACAAGCTATAATTCAAAACAAAAAGGAGGCTTTACGAAATACCATCCCGAAAGCAAAAGGATAACTGCGCCCTTAAGCGAGATATTGTTCATTGACACTGAGCGCAAAACCCTGCCGTTTCGACAGGCGGCGAGATGTAAGATTAAGACAATATCCTCGTGGAAGCAGTTTGAAGCGGTGATGAAAGCAGGCTCAGGACTGCTTGACTTCAAGCCCAATGAGCAGGATAAGGCAGACTATTACAATCCAGTCAAGATTGTAGTTGTTGACTCTTTCACCAGAATACTATACTTGTTATCAGAGTTCCTGAAACGAAACAAAGTCACGGGATATGATTACTGGCGAGAGTATTCTGATATTCTTGAGCAGTTGCTAATGACTTGGCAATCCAAAGGCAGGTTCATTGTATTCACCGCTCTTGATGAAATTGTCCGTGACAGCGATTCGATTGACAGAATAGTCGTCAAGGTTGATGGCAAGAAGCTGGAAGGAAAGATAGAGTCTTTCTTTACCATTGTTCTGCATACACACTTCAACCCGCTCAAGCAGGGTACAGAGGCTTATCAATTCTGCACAAATACCGATGGCAGAAATACCGCCAAGTCGCCCGATGGTATGTTTGCAGAGAGGTATATTCAGAATGATATGTCTCTGGTGCTTGGCGCTATTTACGATTACTACGATATGGCAAATAACCCCGACTTTATGCCCTCACCAATTCTGGTCTGTGGCAAGAGCGGGAGCGGAAAATCAACAAGTATTAAATATCTATTCGAGGAGTAGAAATGTACGAAGAACAAGACAATCCCAAGACCCAAGACCAAGATGTAACAGTGCCAAACATTGAGCGAGTCAAGACCAAGAACTGGCGCAACCGAGTGTATTATGTAACAAACACCACCACAAACGAGATTGAGGCAGACATGATGTCCTCAGAGAAAGAATGTCGAGAGTGGATTCGTTCCATCGATTCAAAGTTTGATGTGCCATACATGATTTCTTACCGTGTTGATGGCGTCAATACAACCACCAAAACCCAAAAGACAGTACTAAAATAACAATAAAAAAAGGAGAACAAAATGACTAATAACAACATCAACGACTTCCGCAACCTTCCGAGCATGGATATGACATCACAGGAAAACATCGATTCAGCTGCCAAAGCAGATGCGCCATCTGGTGGTGTTTCTGGCAAATATGTAGTAACAGTTACCCAAGCATCCTTATCCCAATCTAAGAATGGCTCTGTGTTTATTACCCTCGCCTTCCAGATGCCAAACGGTAAGGTATATCGTCAGGACGCAAAACATATCCGTGCCGCAAATGGCGATGAGGGCTTTTATGCCAGCAAACTCAGAACACTGTTTGGCATAACCGGTGCAAGAGATACCATTGGAACCACAAAAATTAAAGATGGTGAATTTGTTGATGGACAATTCGTGGAGCGTGAGATTGAAGTGCCAAGTTATGTTGACCTGATTGGTAAGCAGGTTGGCGTAGTCCTCAACTTCTACCAGAAATACCCAGACAGCTATGGCATCAATGGCTACACAGGCTATCCAATTCCAAATAAGCAATCCGACCCCGTTGGCTACGAGAATGCCAAAGCCCAAGCCACTACAATCTGGATGCCAAATTACGAGAAAGAAACACAGCCCGTGTTTGACTTTGTCTTGTTCTATCAACCCGAGACAGAGAAATCATTTGCTGAAATGCTGGATGATAACTTAGAGGAACCTAAAGCAGTACAGGAAGCTCTTGACAAAATCATGAGCAAAGACCATAAGGCTGTTCAGCTCTCAGGCAATGCGTGGGATAATTTGCGCATCAAGCTGCTTAAGAAAAACCTGAAAAAAGTTGGGATGAGCTTCGACCATAACTTATTTGAGTCAAGCTTTGAGGGTAACTCAGAGCAGATTCAAGACTCAGACCTAATCTAATCTAATGTGCGACTCGGTGCGGGGCAGGTTTTTTATCCTCCTCTCCCTGCCCCGCTTCACCGAGCGAAAGGAGAACCTATGATAACCATAGAGAATGAATCCGTTAAAGTTAACGGTAAAACAATTGGCAAACTTAAGGAGAAAACACTTTTCATGAGGCGAAACCATGAAAGACATTTTTATAGAGTACTGGAATCATGGTGTCTTAATATCAATGTAGTAAATTGTGGTGCAGAAAAGTTTGTTATTGATACAGATAAAAAAGAAAGGTATGTGGTATCATTTTCCACAATCCAATCCCTTCGCTCAAAGCTTAATATGTTTGTAACATTTGGGAAAGAAAGACAATTAGCTATTCCTGTGCAGTGTTGGGATAAATATTCACACAACAATCTATCATTCCCGATTTACATAGGCACGCCAGCAAGAGAGTTTGCGGATAATTGCAAGGGAAGATGGCAATCAAGATTAATTGCTTATGGACAAAGAGAAATACAGTTATAGGAGAAAAAATGAATATATTTGCAAAGGAATTATCCTTAATCAAAGACACGGAGATACTGTCATTTACGGAAAAGGTTATTAATAATTTTCCACAAGAGTTTTGGTATAAGCCTGCCTCGTCAACGGGGAAGTATCATTCTAAGACATCAGCAGGTGCGGGTGGACTTGTAGAGCATACCAAGCTCATGTTCTGGATAGCTAAAACAATGCTGGATACAAAAATGTATGATGTCAATTCAGATATTGTGCTATCCGCCTGCCTTCTTCATGATGGCTGGAAGTATAATGGCACATCTAAATGGTCTGTCAAGCATCATGGGCTTCTGGCGGTTAAGGAAATTGACAGAATCATGGAAGAATCAGGGTTTTTTCTTGATGAAGAACCTCTCTGGTATCAAATAATTCTTGACTGCATTCAAGCACACAATGGTTCTTTCACGAAAGAGTGGACTCGTGGGTTTAGTCTATACCAAATAATAGTTCACACAGCCGATATGATAGGCTCACGAAAATTTATAGAATTCAATTCACAAGGAGTATGATGTGAGTATTAAGTTATTCAAAGACAGCAATGGTCAGCCCAAGCTCGGAGTGGCAATGTCTCTTTGTGGATATTGTGGCGAGCCAATGGGTGTTGCTCTTGGCGGGAAAAGTGTAGATGATATTGGCGCAAAGGATGCGGTATTTTCAGATGAACCATGTGACACATGTAAGCATAACATGGAAATTGGCATTATGATAGTTGAGGTACAAGACGGACAGGAAGGTGTTTCAAGTCCATATCGCACAGGTCGATACATTGTAATCACAGAAGAGTCATTCAATCGCATATTCAATATGCCTAAAAAGGATAAGCAATCCAGATTTTTTTATATGGAGGAATCATTGTTTGAGAGGGTCTTTGATGAGGCAATGAAAGAAGGAGAAACAGGAGGATAAAACATGAAACTTACGAACAAGTACTCCGTTCCTCAAATGCTGGTTGATGCCATTAGCAAAGGTCACTGGTATTCAGGAGAAAGTGAGAAAAGAGATTATTCTGTCACAGAAATTCTCAACCCAACAAAGCTAATCTTACTAAACAAAAGACATTATCACGAAGTTGAGGAAGATGTAATCGACTCAATCTATAAACTTCTTGGCAGCGCAGTCCACCTTGTTTTGGAGCGGGCGGTGCTTGACTCGGCAAAACAACAAATGATATACAGGATGAGAGACTTTGCCCAGAAAGCAGAAAAACTTAAAAATGCCTCAGATGAAGACATTAAAGCCTTGTTTAGAAGCATAGTGGTAAACGACAATAATGGAAAACACATTATAGACCTTGTGCGGTCAATCAACGATGAATACGATTTTGTAGAGAAAAGGTTTAAGTATGTAACAAAATCTGGAAAGATAATCAGCGGCGGCACCGACCACTACTCTTCAAAAAACAAATGCATTACGGACTATAAGCTCACTCCAATCTGGTCTTGGATATATAGAAATAGAACTGGAAGTAAAATAGAAGAGTGGACAAAACAATTGAATATGTATAGACTGTTTCTTGAAAATGCCGGATATGAAGTTAACCGACTTCAAACGGTCGCCATCTTTCGTGACTATTCAAAAACTAACGCCAGCAGAGAAAGAAATTATCCCAATCCAGTAGAAGTAATAGAAATACCTTTGCTTGGACTGGATGTTGTAGAGCAGATGATTGAAAATAAGATTGCAGAAATTGAGAAATATACTAACTATTCTGACGACGACATTCCAATATGTGAGCCAAAAGACCGCTGGCAAGGTAAAGACTCCTATGCTGTAATGAAAAAAGGCAATAAGCGGGCAAGCAAGGTTGAGTATTCTTATGCCGCCGCAAAGTCAATGGTTGATGTAGAAATTCAAAAAATAGCTGAAAAAGAAATACAGAGCGGCAAGGATGCTGCCAATGCATACAAAAAAGCATCAGCAATGTTCAACATAGAGAAAAGGACAGCAAAACCCACTCGCTGTATTTCGTATTGCCCAGTAAATAGCTTCTGTAATTTCTACAAATCATTGCCAAGCGAGTTAAAATAATGAAAGAGGGCACACGACTAATTATTGATGGCGTTCCATACAGAATCCTGTCCGTTGTTGCCGGCTCTTTGGGACGTCACATGCTGGTAATTGAACATGACAATAACGCTGGAACGGATATCAGAGAATCAATGTCTGCGCTGATGGAAAGCCTTTCAAGCTATTGCGTAGAGAAAGATAAGATGATAATATCAAAGCTGGTTATTGATTGGTTTACCGATGAAAAGCTCAAGACAGGCGTAAATACGAGTCAGATAATAGCAATAAAAGCAAAACCTGATGCCGCTCGCAATCAAATTAGGAGGTTGATGAGAAATGGTGAAGATATCGAGACAATTATTGAGGTTCTTGCATACTCAATTACAGACAAGTTCTGGTCAGGAATATTAAATACATCAATCAATACTGTAGCGATACCTCGCCAAGATGGAATAACACTCTACGAGAAAATAAAGTCTAAAATGATAGCAGAACGCCAGGCAGGAATCACGGAGGTTCATCAAGAAACTGAAGACGAGATGCTTGGCGTGATTGTTGTCGAATGAGGAAAACATGATAAATTCTTACACTCAGGCTCAACGAGCAATCCTGTCAATAATACTTAATCATGGCGAATCTGCCTTTGACATTGCAAACAGATATATGGAAGAGATGCACTTCACTGAACTTAGGTATAAAATGATGTGGAGATGCATGAAATGGTTATGGAAAAATAACCACAATATTACCGATATTACTGTAGAGAACTCAATGTTAGTCACACGAGACAGCACAGGTCAGATAGCATTAGATTTGCTTGACCCCAGAACAGGTAAGCATCGTGAAGAGATAGCAAACATAAAAAAGTATCGCAATAATGAGAATCCCTCACACATTCAGTCTTACATGGATATAATATTAGACAAGTTCCAAGTTGAGAAATATTATTGTATGGGGATTGATATTGTAAACATGGCAAAAGATGGTAAAGCAACAGCTGGTCAGTTACAATCTATCATAAATAAATACTCCGAGTTCTTTTCTGCAAAAGACAGAAAACAGCCACGCACATTGCTGGATGTTACTGATACCATGATTGAGAAAAACAAGTCCAGCGTTGACGGTGACCAGACAATAATTCATGCCAATATTCCAATGATTGATAAATATGTTTGGCTTGCTCCGGGCAATCAAACAATAATCGCCGGAGATACTGGTCACGGAAAAACAAGCTTATCCCTGCAAATTGCTTGGAACATAGCCAAACAAAGAAAGAAAGTAATTGACCTTGATACAGGCAGACCACGATTAGATGATAATGGCAAAGAAATTTGGGAGCATAGACGCATACTGTTTTTCTCGCTTGAAATGACGGAAGATGAATTGCTCACCAAGCTTTGCTGTATTGAGAATAATATAACAGTCCAGAAGTTTATGACTGAATTGACGCCAGCCGAGAAAATAACAATGCTAAATAAGTTCAAGTGTCAACTATCTACGGTCGCACCAAACTTCATGGTTGACTCAAATGTGTCCACATTGCGTGACATCAACTCCAAAAGCAATATGGTATACTCAACATACGGCAGTATAGACTTGATTGTGATAGACTATTTGCAACTTGTTGAGGATGTCAAGGATGGTGGAAGAAACAGGCGTGAAGATGAAGTTTACAGAGCAGTGTCAAGATTCCTCAAAAAGCTTGCCATGCGCCTTGAAACGCATACAATAGCATTATCACAGCTAAATAAACCAGTGAGTGACAAGAATGGCGCAGTAATTCATAAGCCTAATCTTGACAGGCTATTTGGCTCGTCGGCTCTGAAGCAAGATGCCACTCATGTTATTTTTGTTTATCGTGAATGGTCAGTTGGCATTAAGAAAATTATGTTAGGCACAGAGGCTGCGTCATCGTATTTTATAAGCAAAATACTGATAGCTAAGCATAGGTTTGGTCACAATCAAATAGACATTACGGTTGGATTTATTCCTTATCTTGCGTATTTTATTCCGCTTAGCGTTATTCGTGATTTGAACCTAACAAACTCTGTGGACGGCACATTTGTATTCCCGAAGCTTAAAGAGTTTATGGCAGAATAACTATCAACAAATAGAAGGAGAAAAAGATGACAATTAAAGAATTATTGGAGATGAAAATACATGAAGAGTATGTATTTAATCGCAGGATTGTAATTCGTGTTCCCGGTGGCTGGATTTATGAAACAGAGGTTTACAAGAATGGAGTGTATACTGGCAGAATGACGTCTTGTTTTGTTCCAGAGCCAAATTTGCAAACAACCATGCCTATAGATAATGGGTATGATGAGTGGTTAAAGACCATTGAGCGAGACATGCCTGAGCCGCCTGAGCCAGATTACGATAAAACAGCGCAATCAGAAAAAAACTTCCTCACAATGGGAAGATTCAACTAAAACCAAAAAGGAGAATATCATGAGCATTAAGTCAGAATCAATCGTCACCCAGCTTTTTCTAAACATGGATGATGCTATTTACAGAAAAGACAAAGAGTCCTTCTTGAAGGCTATGCAAGACAGCAGATTACATAACTGTGTGGCTGGCAATCAACAATACGAGCAACACTTTCTTTCTCTTTGCAAGAAAGCACTGGTTCGTTTTTTGGGATAACTATGATATATGCGGGACAGATATTCTCTGTCCCAATTAACCAATAAGGAGATAACAATGAAAAACAAAGTAAGAAAAAGGAAATATTTTAAGGATAACAAATTGAAGGAAAATAATGACTGCAATAGCTAAATTAAAGCGTGAATTGAATAAAGTGTGGGAATCCAATAACTTGCTTGCATATTCAATTCCATGCACACAGCCATTGATGGATATACTTGGTGGTGAATTTAATCAAGGCTACCTTGTTGGTCTTGCGCTGTTTTTGTATTGGCAAAATCTTCATGATTATGATGATGTAGAACTTGAAAAATATATCAAGGAAATTGCAAGTCTTTCAAAACATAATTCATTCAAGCAAATTTATGCAAGGATGTAAAAAATGATAAAAAAAAGGAGAAAACAATGATTAGATTTGAAGAACACGATGGCAAGCTTTTCAAAATGCTTGAAAAACCAGTGCCGTTGAGAGAAAAAGACACAAATGTGCTTGTAAGATTTATCACGCATGGCGTTATTGGCGAATACGTTATGGAGCATTGGCTTGATTGTAACCAAGAGAATGTGCCAATTTTTGTGGATAGCGTGGACAGTGATGGTGATGTAACAGTTTTTATTGAAAACGGTAATGAGCATTATGGCTGTCCGTTTCCTATGTTTGAAATCATCGGCACTCACGTTGCCGAAGGCTCTGCGGAGTGGGCACTGCACTTTTTGGTATATTGTTGTTGATGCTGTGGTGGAAGAGAAATGAAAAAGGAGAATACAATGACTAATTTCAAAGAACACGATGGAATGATATTTAAGATGCTGGAAGAGCCTGTTCCATTAACACCAGAGACAGAAATGCCGTGTCTGGTAAGATTAATACAAGATGACAGCCCGATGGGGAAACATAACAAGGATTTGCATGCGTTTGACCCAAAAAGATTAACACCAAAGATTTGTACCGAAGTTATTGATGTTAATGATTTATCTGACCCTAACAGAGGAAGCGCCCGCTGTGACGGATTTATGTCTATTCAGTATTATCGCTACGAGTTAATCGGCACACATGTAAAAGAAGGCTCTGATGAGTGGGCACTGTATCAAATTATGAATGGGAAAAAGGTTTGTCACCATAAATCCCCATCAATCATGTATTGCGAGCATGCCGGCTATATCAGGCGTGAGGTGAGACACAATTGTGTAGACCACATGTCTGTTTCTGTATGGCTTAATGGAGCCGACAAGAATGGTTGGCAAATCTACACAGAGCCAAATGAAGAGCCACAGTACAAGGTCGGGGACTGGGTGAAGTATGATATTGACTCTTACTTGCAAGTAATCGAACCGTCAGGCAAAGAGAGAACCCTCTGCAAGACACTTTCTGGGGTAGGGGTAATTGTTTATCCCTACACTTCGTTATTGACTAAGGCATCCCCCTCCGAAGTGGTAGTTCACATCGGATGTATGAGTGGTACGGTGTTATTCGTTGATGCCGATAGGTTTATTTTGCGAGGCATAGGCAAGTCAGAAATGGCAAATGCTTGCATTATGTTTAAGATGCTCGACGCCGCTACCTGTGTGTTGGTGGAGAGCTTGCTAAAAGCACAGAATGAAGAGAAACGAAAAGGAGATAATAATGATTAAGTTCAAGGAACAGGATGGCGAGCTTTTCCGCATGTTGGATAAGCCAGTGCCACTAACGGCTGATGCAGAGTTGCCGTGCTTAATCCGTCCCATTCAAGACGATTCCCCGATGGGGAGATATGTTAAGCAGTGTTGGGGACACGATAAACTCTTTATGAGAGAATATACTATTTGCGGCATTAACGCAGATATGGCAGCTAAGGTTGGATTCGCAAGAGACACCCCCCTTTCAATTCACATGTTTGAAATCATTGGCACATTTGTTAAAGAAGGCTCTGACAAGTGGGCTTTGCATCAAATGATGCAGGGGAAAAAGGTTAGACATAAGTCTTACCCTATGCCAAAAACTCACTGCGCAATGAATGAAAAGCGTCAAATAGCTATATTCACAACGCCATCTTCCATGATTGATGGAGGCGATGTCATTTGTCATGCAAACGATTGGCTTACATCCAGGCAGGTTGACACAATGATTGACGAGAGAACTGGCTGGCAAATCTACGAAGAGCCTGAGGAAGAGCCTGAGCTGCCCAAAGAGCAAAAGATTGATTCAGGAAAAAAGGAATATACCTGTCTTGTTTGCGGGAAGAAAATGAGTGGACTTGATGGCATGGCAGAAGTCAGCATTAAAAGAATTTCTATCTCAAGTCTGTATGAGTCAACTCTCTCACATTATTGCGGTAAGTGTTTTTTGGAACTTGGATTTGACAAAACAGAAAAAGAATTGCGAAATAGACAACAGCCACAAGTTGAATCAGAGCCACAAACTGCCAAAGAGCCGATAGCTAATTGTGAAAACTGCAAACATGTATGCACCAATAGCAACATTGACCATTGCTATATGTATGAGCCAAAGCCTGAATCACAATACAAAGTTGGGGATTGGGTGGAAGTTGAAGAGACCGCTACTGGAGAAATAGAACACCACACAGTAGAGCGTGTAAATACATTCTGTCCAGTTTTACCAGATTATTTGGTTGACGACGTGTGGTTTAATCACAATGGAATGGAAATCACACCGTTAGACTGTACATTTAACCATAGGCGTATCACACGCAAGCTCTCTCCTTCTGAGGTTGTTGTACAAATTGGCTGCCTGAGCGGGACGATAGGAAAGTCTTGTGAGCCTGCTTGCTTTTTAATGTGGCACTCAAGTCCAAGAATTGACTTCGATTACAGCATAATAAAATTCTCTGCCCTCGACACCCCCACCCGTAAGATTGTGGAAGGCTTGCTGGAGGCACAGGAGAGAGGAGATATCAAATGAACTTATATATGCTTACAACCAAGGCAGGATGGATATTTTATGTCATTGCAGATGACGAAACATCGGCAAAGGCATTAGTAGATAAGCTGCTCAACCGTAAAACCATAGCTGGGAATGGCTATGGCTTTGACTACGAGAGGGTAGTGGTAAAAATAGAGAAGCTTGCCCAAACGTATCATGATGTAGAGACGAGAAGAACTTATCTACCGCAACTGCTAAAAGCACAGGAGGAGAAATGAATTTCCTAACAAGACTATTCAAGCGCAAGCTCTACTCATTCGAACCCGATTATGTCGTGAGGCCAAGCGAGACGATAAAGGAAAGTATGGAGTATGCAAGTATTAGCCGTAGCGATTTATTCAATGCCAATCCTTATGTTGAGCTAACGGCTTTTAATAACATGATGAACGATATAACCCCAATCAATGTCGAATTGGCAATGAAACTCAGCAGCAAATTAGGCGGTTCGCCTGCGTACTGGATAAACCTGAGTAATAATTACTTTGCAGCAAAAGCACAGGAGGAAGAATGCCAAGCAAAATAGTAATTACGTTCACAGAGAAGGAAGAAAGCGTAGAAACAAAAATTAGTATTGAAACATCTGGCAGCGAACTGGAGAACGAAGCAGCAAAGATATTTAAGCAAGATGTGGCAGAATTGCTCTACGGAATTCTGAACGAATCCGAGTAGGAGGAAGAATAATGGATAAGTATCTGCTTTATCCCGGATATGTTGTATCGGAAACAGATGGGAAAAGACACTATATCACAGCTAAAATGTTAATGAAACTGTATAACGTGCGACCAGAAGAGTGTGTAGTATATCTCCCATACCGGCCATACCCAAACCAAGATAAATTGATAGCCCTACATCCTATGGCTAACGGGAAGTATAAGGATATGCAAAAGCAGGAGGAGGAATGAAATACGTAAAAGTGTTAGACAAAAACCTACGTCCGCCAATTCAGGGCGGAAAGCAGTACAAGATAGGCGTTTGGCATCACTGCGAGAACTTCGATACCAGCAATGCCGAGTGCGCTCCGGGGTTTTATGTGATTCCAGTGAGCGAACTCATTCGTTACCACAAACCTTGGCTCGGTACAAAGGTGTTGCCCGCAGAAATAAAGGGCAAGAGCAAGATATTTTCTCCAGCAAAACAGCGATATGAGTATATGAAACTTGATAACCCACTGTCTGATGAACAAATAAAAACCATGTGCAAAGAGATTGAGCCAGAGCTTGGATATAAACTTATCGAAGCGCTCTACCCTGTGAATCCGCTGTTATGTCCCAAAGCTACCGTCACTGTTGCAGATATTGATTTATTGAAGAAATGGATAAACATTAGGTGCGGAGTTTGGCACAGCGTTTGGGACAGCATTAGGGACAGGGTTATGCATAGCATTTGGGATAGCGTTTGGCAAAGCGTTAGGGACAGTGTTATGGACAGCGTTATGCACAACGTTTGGCAAAGCGTTAGACAAAGCGTTCTGGACAGCGTTAGTGACAGCTTTAGGGACAGAGTTCTGGACGGCGCTTGGGACAGAGTTAGGGAAAGTCTTTTGGATAGCTCATATGCCTACATTGGTAGCTTGTTCTATGGTATAGAAAAATGGAAATATATTGACCACAAATCTGGCGTTTATAAATTTCAGTCAGTAGTAGATTTATGGTATCGTGGTATTATTCCTGTTTATTGCGGCAGGAAATGGATGCTTGTAAGTGGAAAAAAGGCAGAAATTGTTTGGCAAGAGCCTGAGATTGGCTGGCTAAAAGCACAAGGAGAAGAAAAATGAACACAAAACCAATTTATGAACCGTCAACCGTCTCAATAGATATTAGCAAAGTATGCGAACATTATCCAGACACGTGTGAGTTTTGTGATTACAACTGCTCAGGATGGTGTTCGCTATACTGTGTAGATGTACCAGAAGCACAGGAGGAAGAAAAGTGAGAATAAAATATAAAAGCTCAATCTATGGCATGAGCCCAATATGCAAAGCAAGACCAACCGTAAAGGTGGGTTCTATGTCGTGCGAAGAATGTGAGTACTGCAGAGAAATGGCTTTTGGCTTTATTGGGAAAGAGACTACTGTGAGTGGTCGAAAGATAAGTCTTTATGGTGGATGGGTGGAATGTTCTGCCCCTGAGATGCAAGATGAGCAGGAGGAAGAATGAAATTTATAGAACTTACAAGACGTTCAGACCCAACCGGAAGATTGCTTTTGAACATAGATAACATAGCGAGTATTTACTTAAGAATGAAAGCATTAAGCGGTGGTGGGTTTGCCGATGTTACCGTTATCCAAGAAACAACATCAGCAGATAATTATTGGGAAGTAACAGAAACGATTGATGAAGTTCTTGCGCTACTGAGAAAACAGGATGTGCAAGTAGAGAATCAAACCAGTCTCAAAGCCGAAATAGCTCAGCTTCAGGCTGACAACCGCTCCCTCGTGGAGCAGATGAATCAGATGGTATTGAAGCCAAATCAAGAAATAATTGAATGGCATAGCTATCCAGAAGAGAAGCCTGAGAAAACTGGATACTGCATAATTTATTACACAATATTAAATCGAGTTGCGTTTGATTTTTGGCACAACGATAAACAAGAGTGGGATAAGTATGGCGAATACATATTAGCATGGGCTTACCTGCCCAAAGGAGTAATAAATGACTAAGCTTAAAACGATGCAAGACCTCGCTGCAACATTCCCGGACATCTATCGAAAATACAAATTGCTTTGTCATGCTCAGAAAAAGGCAGGCTCAGTGGTGATAACCGTTATTGATGAGCATAACAACGGCTTTCAGGTAACTGGCGGCACGACTGAGGAAGCACATGAAAACCTTATGTATTGGATGAAGAGGCGAGGAATTATATGGGAGTGTTAAGTAAATACACACTGACGGAATTACTGGCCACGATAGATGAGTTCCGCAAACTCAAGCAATGCTATCGATATGCTATTCTAACAGAAATTATTCAGAGATTTATTTCTCTGAAAAAGGAATACAATAAAAACAAATCATAACAAATAAGAGAGGTATATGATGACAAAACAAGAGAAGCTTGAGGTAATTTTCAATAGCCTCAAAAACGGTCAACGCACACAGATGGTTGAGAAAATAGATGAGTATTTGCCAGCGGACTTTTTCCCTGACTTGCTTGCTTTTCTCAGAGAATCATTTTCTGCTATTTCGGCATTATACTACTTTGCCGATGCTACTAATAGCTATTTCAGAATCAAGTCAAGGCAAGGAGAAACAAACAGTAGCCAAAAACCTAAGTAAATCTATAGAAATATGAAGAAATAGCTTGACAAGATATGATGCTGTGTATTCTTGACGCCATGAAGGAGATTAAAAATGGAAGTCAAATTATTAACAGTTAAAGAGGTTGCAAGCTATCTTGGCGTGTCTATTAGGCAAATTTATAGGCTTATAGATAGTGGAATGCCATCTCTTAGGGTTGGGAAGTATCACCGCTTCAATAAAGATGATATTGACAAATGGACGAAAAAATGCCAGAGTTAAACAGCGTTAAGTACAAGAGGGAGTTGGCTAATGACCATGATGTTAAGAGCCTATAAAACCGAAATAAAGCCCACGCCCGAACAGGCTAACAAAATCAACCGCACCATTGGTGTGTGCCGGTTTATCTATAACCTGTTCCTGAGCAAAAATGAAGAGCTATACAAAGCAGGTAAACCGTTCATGTCGGCCATGACGTTTAGCAAGTGGCTTAACAACGAGTTTCTGCCGGAGAACCCATCATATAGTTGGATTAAGGAAGTATCCTCAAAAGCCGTAAAAAAAGCCACCTTCAACGCAGAGAGGGCTTACAGGAACTTCTTCAAAAACAAGAAAGGCTTCCCTCGCTATAAGAAACGCAGCGACACGTCTATTAAAATGTATCTGCCTAAAAACGGGCCAGCAGAATGGACGACAGAGCGGCATCGTATTAAGATACCAACACTTAGCTTCGTTCGGCTCAAGGAATACGGGTATATCCCATCGGGAGCAAAAGTAATTAGTGGCACAGTGAGTCGTAATGCTGGCAGGTATTTCGTGTCCGTATTATGCAAGACAGAAATAAGTCAAGAAACCTACAATTATTCAACCGAAGGCATTGGCATTGACCTTGGGATTAAGAGCCTTGCTGTTTGTAGCAACGGCGACACCTTTGGCAACGTCAATAAAACTAAGAAAGTAAAGTCGCTAACCAAGCGGCTCAAACGACATCAACGGAGCTTGAGCAGAAAGTTCCAAGCCAAGAAAAAAAGAAAGGAGAAAAACAAGACCTCTGCAAATATCGACAAGAATACATTGAGAGTTCAAGTATATCATAGGCGGCTACGGAATATCCGTACCGAATATGTAAGGCAATGCGTAAATTCACTTGTGAAAGCCAACAATTTACCGTCTTACGTGTCTATTGAGGATTTGAATGTCTCCGGCATGATGAAGAATCGCCACTTAAGCAAGGCTATCCAGCAGCAAATGTTCTATTACTTCAGGCAATACCTCACCGAGAGATGCCATAAATACGGAGTAGAACTGCGCACGATAGACCGCTTCTATCCTTCCAGTAAGATGTGCCACAAATGTGGTGTCATCAAAAGCGACCTTAAGCTATCGGATAGAACCTACAAATGTGAATGCGGCAACATCATCGACAGGGACTATCAAGCCTCTATAAA
>Ga0265295_1004968_pt1 | contig 17438 bp, 17 predicted proteins | sample Munlansysbiofilm_FD_192503 | JGI IMG/M metagenome (GOLD analysis project Ga0265295, IMG submission 192503) | Leachate microbial communities from a municipal landfill in Southern Ontario, Canada - Methane capture system biofilm | ecosystem: Engineered > Solid waste > Landfill > Unclassified ...
AGAAGAAAAGGCTGATCTTATTATTACACCTCAATTAGGTGAAAATGCTGCAATGGTTATTAAGGCTGCAAATATGAAAATGTATGAATCTAAAGAAGGCTCACTTATGGACAATGTGCTTTTACTTAAGGATGGTAAGTTAGAGCAACTTAATAATATTCATGAAGGTTACCACAAAGACTAATGAAGATAGCTATTCTTAGTGGTAAGGGAGGAACTGGTAAGACCTTTGTAGCAACCAACCTAGCAAGAAGCTCAGATTCTTCCATTTATTTAGATTGCGATGTGGAGGAGCCCAATGGCCATCTTTTCTTAAATGGGCCCCTTCTTTCCACATCAAAGGTAAGTCTTCCCATACCAAGAGTAGATACTACTCTTTGCGATGGGTGTAAAAAATGTGTAGAATTTTGTAGGTTTAATGCACTTGCTTTTGTTCAAAAGCAAGTTATAGTTTTTGATAAAATTTGCCACTCTTGTGGGGGTTGTAAGCTTGTTTGTCCACAAGATGCTATATATGAGATAGAAAGAGAAATAGGCCAAGTAGAATCTAGAGTCTATAAAAACACTAAGGTTTATACAGGTAGACTCCTACCAGGAGAAGAATCTGGAACGGCAATTATAGGGAGCTTACTTGATAAGGTAGGAGAAGGTGATCCCTTAGTTATAATAGATGCCCCTCCAGGAAGTGCCTGCGTGGTCATGGATTCAATAAAGGATGCAGATTATTGTATATTAGTTGCTGAACCTTCTATATTTGGGTCCCATAATTTAAAAATGGTTCATGAATTAGTAAAAATGTTTAAAAAGCCCCACGCTGTAGTCTTAAATAAGTCACTTGGAGACGACAATCCTTCAAAGGCTTATTGTATTGAAAATAACATAAAAATTTTAACTGATATACCTTTTAATAAGGAACTTGGCAAGCTTAATGCTGAGGGTAAGCTAGTAGTTGAATATGACGAAAATTTTAAAGCAGTCTTTAAAGATTTATTGGATAAGGTACTTAAGGAGGTTAAGCATGAAGCAAGTCCTAATACTTAGTGGAAAAGGTGGGACTGGTAAGACTACACTTGCTAGCTCCTTAATTAAGATTTCATCAGCAAGAGCCTTTGCTGATTGCGATGTGGATGCCCCTAACTTGCATTTGGTCATGGAACAAACAAAAGAAGCTAAAAAAACTGACTTTTATGGCCTAGATGTTGCAAGGATAAACCAAGATAAGTGTATATCTTGCGATTTATGTAGGCAAAATTGTAGGTTTGATGCAATAAAGGTTAATGGAGGCTACTCTGTAGACTATTATGCATGCGAGGGTTGTGCTGTTTGCACCTTGGTTTGCCCAACAGATGCTATCGATATGAAAGGAAGAATTACTGGTAATTTAAGCTTGTATAAAAATGATACAGTATTTTCAACAGCAGAGCTCTTAATGGGCAGTGGTAACTCTGGTCTTTTAGTTACTCAAGTAAAAAAAGACTTAATCAAAAATACAGATGCCTCCCTCGCTATTATAGATGGGTCTCCTGGTATTGGGTGTCCTGTTATAGCTTCAATAAGTGGGGTGGATATGGTTTTACTAGTTACAGAACCTACCCTTTCAGGCTTTTCTGATATGGAGCGGATAGTTCAAACTTCTAGAGGCTTCCCTGCAAAAGTAGTAGTTTGTATAAATAAATATGACTTGCACAAGGAAAATTCTGATAAAATAGAAAAATTTTGCCAGGATAAGAAGCTAGATTTTGTAGGAAAAATTCCTTTTGATAAGGCTGCGGTAAGTTTGGTTAACGATGGACTTACCCTAGTTGATAAGGAAGGTAAGTCAAAAGAAGCAATTAAGGGTATATATGAGAATATAATAAATTTACTATACGGGGAGGAAAAAATATGAAGGTAGCAATAGCATCAGATAAAAAACAAGTGGCTGGTCACTTTGGCCATTGTGAGGCCTTTGAGTGCTTCGAGGTAGAAAACAATGAGATTAAGGGTTGGGAAACCATTCCAAATCCAGGACATAAGCCTGGCTTTTTGCCAAACTTTCTACATGAAAAGGGTGTAAACATAATAATTGCAGGTGGTATGGGGCAAAGTGCAGCTAATATTTTTAACGACAATGGAATTAAGGTAATTTGTGGTGCATCTGGTCCAATTGAAAATGTGGCAAAAGACTTTGTAAATGACACTCTCAATGCTTCAGGTTCCTTATGTGAAGACCACGATCATTAAGAGCTTTTAAAAAAGACCCTTGGGGTCTTTTTTTATTCCAGTCTTTCCTTAAAGTAAGCTCTTATATCAATATTTAAATTACTAGCTAAATCATATAATTCATTCATAGTCTTTTCATTTATCCTAATCCCATTATCTAGCCTATCTTTCATTGCTATAATTTCCTTTTCCCCATGGGTATAAATCCTATCTTGGCCCTGGGCTTTTGGACTATCTCTTAACTCTTGTAAAAAGTTAGAAAGGTGGTCTTTAATTAATTTGCTATCTCCAAATATATTTGGATCAATAGCTATAAAGCCGTGGCAGCATCCATCGACATCACCTTTTAGACATTGATTACTTGTCATACCTAAGGATATTATAGAAGAAAAAATTTCAGTTAAGACACCATACCCATAACCCTTGTGGCCACCCAGGTTTTCATTATCTCCACCAAGAGGTAAAATTCCACCACCCCTTCCTTCTTTTATGTTGTCAATAATCTCGCTTGCATCTGAACTAATATTGCCATCTTGGTCAATAGCCCACCCCTTAGGTAAGGGCTTTCCTAACTTTTTATAAACCTCTAATTTTCCCCTTGTTACAACTGTAGTTGATGCATCAAAGAAAAAATCATAAGGGTCAGCTGGCATAGCACAAGCAATTGGATTAGACCCAAGCATAGGGAGTATTCCAAAGGTAGGAACCATCAAGGCTTCGCTATTAGTAAAGGCTAAGCCTAAGAAACCCTCATCACAAGCCAACTTTGAATAATAACCTGCTATTCCAAAGTGGTTTGAATTTCTAACCGTTACAATGCCAACCCCAGTTGTTTTAGCTTTTTTTATAGCTAGGGACATTCCTTGGTGGGAGGCTAAATGCCCAATAGAAAAGTTTGCATCTAAAACTCCTGAAACTGGTGTTTCAAATACTACATCTGCTTTCTTATCTACCTTAACTAAACCGCTTTTAATATTGTCTTGATACATTTTTAATCTTTGCAAACCATGACTTTCTATACCATATAAGTCTGATAACAAGATTACATCAGAAATTATCTGACTTTCTTCTTCTGAAAACCCAACCCTTATAAAAGATTCTTCACAAAACTTTTTTGCATTTTTATAATCTACCCTAAAATAAGTCATATAAATCCCCTTAGTTTTTTTATTTAAATTCCTTGCTTACTCTTATTCTATATAAAGAGGGAAGTCTTAACAAGTAAAATTAAAAAATGACCTAGAAGGTCATTTTTTATACTATGTACTAGTTTATAAATACTAAGGATAGCCACGGTACATAAGTTATTATAGCTAAACCAATTAAGGCTACTATGAAAAATGGCAATATATAAACAAACATGCTTTCCATTTTAATTTTTGCAACAGCTGCACCAACAAACAAGTTACATCCATAAGGAGGGGTACATAGTCCTATCGCTAAGTTAACTGCCATAACCACACCAAAGTGGATTGGGTTAATGGCTAATGCTTTAATTGTAGGCATTAATATTGGTGCTATAACTATAATTGCTGGGACTGTATCTAAAAATAGTCCAACTGCAAGTAATATCAGGTTAATAAATAAGAGCACAACTAGGGGGTTAGTAGATACATTAGTTAAGAATTCTGTAATCATTTGAGGAACTCTTTCATAAGTCATAAATGTTGAGAACACTGTTGAATAACCCAACAAGAATGATGTTATTCCATTTAAAACAGCTGTATCGAGAAATACTTCTTTTAAACCTACTAAGGTTAAGTCCTTATAGACAAAGAGGCTTATTATAATCGAGTAAACAACTGATATACAAGCTGCCTCAGTAGGTGTAAAGATACCAGAGTAAATCCCTCCTAAAATAATAACTGGAGATAATAAAGCCCAAAAACCATCTTTTAAACTCTTCCATATTTCTGAAAATCTGTATTTCATAGCTTCTCTAACAGGTACAACTTCATCATCTTCTCTTCTTTTCGCTGCTTTTAAATCTACACCCTTAATTGTACATATGATAATATTTGCAAGCAAAAATAATATCCCTAATAATATACCTGGTAATATACCTGCTAAAAATAACTGAGGTATTGATACCCCCGTTGAGGCACCATACAAAACAAATGATAAGCTTGGAGGAATTATTGGCCCAACAATGCCACCAAAACAAACTACAGTTGCTGCATAAGCAGGATCATAACCTTTTTTCTTCATTTCAGGTATCATCATCCCACCTATTGCTGATGTTGTTGCCATCCCTGATCCAGATAAAGCCCCAAAAAACATACATGCAATTATGGTGACACTAGCTATTGCACCATTTACAAAACTTATTAAAGTAGACGCAAAGTTTACAATTTTTCTAGCTATTCCTCCTGTTGACATTATTAGACCTGCTAGCATGAAAAAAGGTATAGCCATAACTGTAAATGAAAATATACCACTATAAGCATACTGTGCATTAATAGCCATATTTAAATCAGAAAATACAACCATTGAAAACATGGTTGCTCCACCTATAGCAAAACCAACGGGTACGCCTATTAAAAGCAATAAAAATAATACTATAAATAAACTGCCAACTGCCATTATAGACTCCCCCTATCTGTTATAGTTTCCTTATTGTTAATTGATTTTATAGCCTCTACTAAATATACCAAAGCTCTTAGTATAAATATCCCACATCCTAATACCAATGATAAATAACCCCATGCTGTACTTATTTTAATTCCTGCATAAGGCACTGTTCTTTGGATGCCAATCATAATTATTCCATAATACAAAGTAACACTACAAATAACTATTAGAATTATTTCAGATAGTGCTTCACTTATCATTTTTAATTTATGTGGGAGTTTATCAACTAATATAGTAATCTTTATATGTTCTTTTCTTCTATGTCCTATACTAATCCCTATCCAAGATAACCATACAAATAAAAATTTACCTAATTCTTCTGACCAAGAAGATGAGTTGTTAAATACATACCTCATAATAACTTGAAAGAATATTATTCCAACCATTGCAACAAACATAGCTATAAGTGCTGTGTCTTCTATCTTATTTAAAGTTTTTAAAATTTTTGTTTTCATTTAATACCATTACATCCTCTAAGAAAGTAATGTTAACCTCCTTTCCTATTGATACAGATTTATGTTAAATTATTATTCAGGGATGTATTGGAACCATCCCTGAATAATATTAACAAGGGGTTATTTAAGTAATAGCTTTATGGACGGGTAGCTAACCATCTTTCTAACATTTCTTCTCCAACTATTTCTTTTTGGTAGTCATAAACTGGTTGAACAGCATCTTGGAATGCTTTTATTTCATCCGGTGTAAGTTCATAAACTTCTGCACCCTCTTCTTTAAATCTTTCAATATAGCCTTTTTCTTTAGCATACTCTTCAGTTCTTTGCTTTGCTGCAACTTCTTTAACTCCAGCTTCTAAAACTTCTCTATCAGCTGGGTCTAAAGACTCAATCCAATCCTTTGAACATATTATTGGGAAAGGTGAGCTTGCATGATTTGTCAAGGTTACATGTGGTGCTATTTCATGTAAACTAAAGTCATTAAATACCCCCAAGGAATGATCTAATGCATTAATTTGACCTTGAGAAAGAGATGTTACAACTTCTCCCCATGCCATAGGTGTTGGATTTGCTCCCATTGCTTTCCAGATTTCAATATTTAAATCATTTTGAGCAATACGGATTTTTTGTCCCTTGAAGTCATCTTGTGTCTTATAAATTTTATCTCTACTTATAACTTGTCTAATTCCGTTATAGTACATATCTATAGCATAATAACCTGCATCTGCTATTGTTTCATTAAATAATTCTAACCCTCCGTTTTCAAAAGTACCTTTTTCCCAATCTTCAAAAGATGGGTATAGATATGGTAAATCAATACAAGTTGAATCTGGTCCAGTAGCTGCGGTTATTACAGATGATAAGTCAAACATCATAGTAACTGTACCCACTTTGATTCCAGATACTAAGTCAGGAGTATCTCCCAACGAACCATCTGAATATACTTCTACTTTAAACTTACCCGGTGCATTTTCTTCTAAGTACTCGCCTAGTGCTTCACTCCAAATATGTGTAGATCTTTGTGATGAATCTGTGTGTCCAATTTTTATTACAATTGGACCATCCGCAGGTGCCTTCGCATCATTAGATGAACAACCAGCTAATAATGAAAGCATCAGAACTAAAGCTAAAACAATTCCTAAAATCTTTGTTTTTTTCATTTTTTTCATTCCTTTCAAATTTGTATTAAGATAACTAATGTTTCAATAATATATATAGCAAGTTTTATGCCAAGTTTTTCACAACGCTTATTTTTATGAATACTAGTAATATTAAGGTTTTACTTTAAAGTAAACTCACAAAATAATAAAGCGTGAAGATTAATTCACGCTCTATCGCATTTAATACTGAAATTTTTTTCACTGTTTTCCTAACTCTATGTTATATTGACTTATTTTATTCCATAGTTGCCGTGTAGAAATTCCTAACTTAGTAGCTGTTTTGGTAACATTTAGGTCATTTAATTTTAAAGAATTTGATATAAAATCACGTTCAAACTCTGATCGAGCATCTTTTAAAGTTTGTTTGTAGTTTATAATGACATCTTCGTTTTCTTTCTTACAATCTATCTGCATTAATATATCATCCTTAGCTATAAATCCATCTTTACTTAAAGCAATCATTCTTTCAATAATGTTTTTAAGTTCCCTTATGTTGCCAGGATAATCATACCTCAACAGAAATTCCATAACTTCATCGTCTACTTTTTGTATTTTCTTTTTTTGATCCATTTCTATTTTTCTAATAAAGAACTTAATCAAAGCAGGTATATCTTCTCTTCTATCTCTAAGGGGAGGTATTACTAGAGTCAAGGTATTTATTCTATACAATAAGTCTTCGCGGAATTTTCCATCTTCAATTTTCCTAGCTATGTCTTTGTTAGTAGCTGAAATAAATCTCACATCTAGATCTATAGCCTTATTACTTCCTAATCTCTCGATTTTCTTACTTTCAATAGCCCTTAAAAGTTTACCTTGAGTTTCTATTGGCAAGTCACCTATTTCATCTAAAAATAAGGTTCCCATATTAGCATGTTCAAACTTTCCTATCCTAGCTTCACTAGCCCCGGTAAAGGATCCCTTTTCATGACCAAATAATTCAGATTCTATTACCCCTTCTGGGAATACTTGGCAATTAATTGGTACAAATGGTTCCTGCCTTCTCTTGCTAAGACGGTGAATATAATTAGCAATAACTTCCTTTCCTACTCCAGATTCACCTAACAAGAGAATATTTATACCGGTATCAGCTGCCCGCCTACACATATCTAATAGATTCAGATACTCTTCATTTTTAGTTTCTATGAACAACTCTTCTTGATTTTGATTTTTAGAATAAAAATTGCTTTTACGCTCTAGTCTATTTAGTTTTGCTAGTCGATCTATTTTCATAACCAGCTCTTTCATATCACTACTTTTTACAAAATAATCTATAGCTCCGTATTTTATTGAATCCACAGCTGTTTCTATACTCCCAAATGCAGTCATAACTATGACATCAATAAAGTCATGCCTTTCTTTGATTCTCTTTATCAATTCTACCCCATCCATCACAGGCATTTTTAAGTCAGTAATGACCAAATCTATTGCTTTCATTTCAAGGTGTTCTAAGGCCTCACTTCCATTAGAACAAGTTGTTACCGTATATCCAAGATCTGATAAGATTAATGATAAAACTTTTTGATACTCTATTTCATCATCTACTATAAGTAGTTTGTACCCTTTTCTTTCCTTCATATTAGTCTCCTTTTTATTGGTAACTCTACGTGAAAACTAGTACCACTTTTTTCACTGCTTTCTACTGTAATTTTGCCATTATTGTTATTTATTTCTGTACTTAGTATATACAAGCCTAAGCCTGTGCCTTTCTCTTTAGTTGAATAAAAAGGATCGAATATATTTTCTATTATCGATGGTTCTATTCCACTTCCGTTATCAGATATTTTCACTTTCAAGTTTTCACCGACTACTTTTACGCTTAAGTTAATAATCTTATTAGGATTATTAAGTCCTTGGAAGGAATCAACACTATTGTTAATCAAATTCAACACTACCATTCTCAAAACATCTTCATTAATTAAAACTTCTGTATTTTTATCCCCTTCATAATTTATTACTAGTTTTACTTCCTTTTGATCTAAATTGTTCTTTTCTAACTCAACGATTGAATATAAGAATTTTTCTATATTTACTAGTTTGATTTCATCATTTGATAATTTTGAAAATCTTAGTAAATTCTCTATCAAGTTATTTATTCTATTTACTGAATCATTTATAACAGAGACTGCATGGTTACAAATATCATTTAGCTTATGATTTTCTAATATGTAAGAGTAACTTTTTATTAAACCTAGTGGATTCCTTATTTCATGAGCTAATCCAGCAGATAATTGTCCAACTGCTATCATCTTAGTTTCTTGCCTTGCCTTTTTTTCATCTAAGTGTTTTTGAGTATAATCTTCAACTACAAGCATCCTTTTATTCTTCGTTATTTTTTGTTGAGTAATATAATAATATTCATTATCTATATTCACTATTTTATTTATATTGTTTTCATTAATAAATGGCTCTAATTCTTTTATATTATTATAATCATAGCCTATCAAATTTTCTCTGGATGTATTAGTCATCCTTATGATTGAATTATTACACCCTATAATGGTAAATTGATCTTGTATTACCATAATGCCGCTTTGCATAGTATCTATTATTAATCGAAGTTCTTCCTTACTTTCAGAAAGTTCTCTTGTTCTTGTATTTACTCTTTGCGTTATTACATAGTTCCAACTTAAGAAAAATCCTATTAGAAGTATTGCTCCCATTGAAATTCTATATGCTAGTTCTATAGACTTTATATCAATAGCATCAGTCTTAAAGTCTCCCAGCCATTTATATTGTGTTTGTGCTATAAGGTTTTTCTTCTTTAGCTCTAATATCCCCTTGTTTAATACTCTAAGTAAGTTTGTATCTTCTTTGTTTACACTTAAGCTTATTTTTCTTTCATAAATTACTGGATCTAAAAACCTAAATTTAGTACTTCTATTAGTAACATTTAAAAAATGAGTTGCTTCCATATCATCTCCTGCAAATCCTGCAACATTATCCTTATCTAGTAATGCAAAACACTGATAAATATTATCTACTTCCATAGTCTCTATTTCAAAGTTCTGGAGAAAGTTTGAAATTTTACCATCTTTATTATCCTTAGCTAATGTAACGATTATTTGTCCTTTTAGGTCTCCAATCGTTTTTACTTGAGAATTGTTCTTAACTAATATTTTTGACTTAACTATGCATAAAGGTTGACTTGTTATAATGCTATTGTCATTTTCTTTTGTGTCATCTGTAACTCTAATATCTATTTCATCATTAGTTAAAGACTCTTTTAAAGAATCCTCCGACCCAACTTTTAAAAGCATATTGCTTCTTGTTTCAATTGCTAATTGGGATAAATAATCAATGACAATACCAGTATTATAGTTATTATATTCATTTGTATATGTAAGAGGTGGATCATTATATACCCCAACAATAAGAGGTTTTTCTCTAATTAATTCGCTTTCTATTTCACTAAAAGGCTTATTGTAGTTGTAGTATTCATAAATTCCAATATTATACCTAATACTAGTATCTACCATAATTACAAAGATGGATACAAGTATAAACGACAAAATTAATATTGCTATTTTCCTTTTTCCCATAATAGCTCCTTTAAAATTCATTCTTTTATATCATACTAACACCCTAGTTTTTAATTTACAAGTATTAGAAATAAGAGGAATACATAATTATTAATAAAGTCTAAGGGCTTTAAAATATTTTAGTTATGGTATAATAAATTTAAAATACAAGGCTAAGATTGGTAAATAAAAATGAATATAAGAGAGTTGAAAATAAAGACTATAGATGGTTATTCTATTATTCTTTCAGGTTTTCTTTACTTGGGTCTAGCTTTTTTATTTTTGACTCAAAAAGGAAGCTTGATTTTTGCTGTAAAAAGCTTGTTGAACTTGACAACAATTGCTTTTATTATCTTAGCCTTGTTTCAGCTTATTGGATTTAAACCTTGGGGGATTAAAAGACTTACTTCTCTATCTAGGCTGTTTGGGTTTCTTATAAATATTATAATGGCAGGACTTATATATTTTTATCCTAGGCTTGTTGTTTCAATACTACCAATATTATTTGGCCTCTATGGACTTTTTAGCGGTATAATTAGACTTTTAATATATTATCAATACAAGAAAAACAAGGTTAAAAAGAGAGCATTTCTCTTATTAGAAGCAAGTGTTTTAATGTTTTTTGGATTAATTATAATTATCCACCCCTTAAGTTCCTTTTATACAATATCAAATGTTATAGGAATCTTCTTTGTTTTTTATGGAATTTCATTTATTATAGATGGCCTTTCAGAGGCCCTAGCAAGGGATACTAAGAATGGTTTGATTTCCCCTGGAGCTTATTTTGAATTTTTAAATAGGGAATTTTTAAGAAAGAATAGTTTTGTAATATCTAGGACAATATACTACAAAGAAAAAGAAGTAGATTTAGATAGTAAAATAATAGAAGAGGTGAATTAAATGGATAACAGTGACTATAAAAACAAGGTTTTAATGCAAGCAGCCCTACCCCAAGTCCCAGAGGAGTTTTTTGAACAAATTATAAATTTTAGAGAACTTATGATGATATATAATTCAGCAATTAAAGAAATCACCACTAAGCTTGATATACTTAATGATGAGTTGTCTTTGGGCAATAGAAAAAACCCTATTCAATTTATTAAATCTAGGGTTAAAAAACCCTTAAGCATAGTTAATAAGTTACAATCCCTTGGAAAAGAAGTTAGTGTTGAATCAGTTATAGAAAACCTTGATGATGTAGCTGGAATAAGGGTAGTATGTTCTTTTATAGATGATGTTTATAAAATTTCTGATATGTTAATTAAGCAAGATGACATAGTTTTGATTAAGGCAAAGGACTATATAAAAAACCCCAAGCCAAATGGATATAGGAGCTACCATTTGATACTTGAGGTTCCTGTATTTTTTTCAGATAAAAAGCAATTAGTAAGAGTTGAAATTCAAATCCGCACTGTAGCAATGGACTTTTGGGCAAGCTTAGAGCACCAGTTAAAGTATAAAAAAGACCTGGACCATTCTAAAGCTATAGAAGATGAATTAAAGCTATGCGCAGAAACTATAGCACAGACAGATATGCAAATGATGAATATTAGGAATCGGATTGAAGGGGATTAAGAAACTATTATATTTGGTACTGTGTAATAACTCGTAAGGCCAGATATAATATTTTCTTTTCCAATTCTAGTATATAAGCCTTGGTATTCTTCCTTGTACATAAAAATCCCTACTATAGAACCAAAGGTCTCTCTTTTAAATGCCCCATCTTTATAGACTATAAAGTCTCTTTTAAAAGGTTCTATAAAGTCTTGGTAAATATAGTCTGTGTTAAACACTTTGCTTAACTTTTCTTTCCACACCTTATCAGATAAATCTCTACCAACAAAGACCCCTTGGGACCCATTCTTATCATGAGGCTTTAATACATATTTATCCTTATTTAAAAGCACTTTATTAAAGTCTTCCTCACTACCTTCAAACTTACCTGTATAGGGGATGTGGTTTAATATATACTTTTTTTCTTCTTCTGATAAGAAGGCTAGGGTTTCTTTATCATGTAATATCTCAAAAAATATTTTATTGTGGATTAGTTGAGATCTTAAACTACCAATAATACACATGGCGTTTTCCCTGTATGCCTTTAAAAACTCACCAATTTCATCTTTTTTTTCTATTAGTTCAAAGGTCACTATCCTCCTATAAACTAAATCTATCTTATATTCTTCAAAGTACAAGTTTCCATCCCTATAAATTAAATCTCTTGGGTCTGCAATAATACAATTATAGCCTGCATTTTCATATGCTTTTTTAAACTCTAAAAATTCATATGGGGTCCCACTTTCCTTAAAATCAACTATAGCAACATTTGGCCTTTTGTTTATGGGGTCCCACTTGTTAAAGATTTCAATACTTTTTTCAACCCAGCTATTTATTAGGTCCCTATTTTTCAAGCTATACCTTTTAGAAAAGTCTTTTAAAGCCTTGCTTTCTAAAATGATCCTCCCCACAGTGTTATCCTCATTCATGGCAGATGAACCATCTGTATTTATTTCACAAAATTTAAAGTTATCCTTATCCTTATAAAAAACATCAAACCTACCTATGGGAACATTTATATCATATGAATTTGGGAGCATCATAAGGTCTATGATATAATCTGGATACTTGAATTTTTTACGATAATTTAAATCACTTGCAAATTTATCAAAAACCTTATCTCCTATTTGAATCATCATCTTGCCTATATTATCAAAGTTTTCCTCATCCTCTGGAGTAAAAAACATTGGGTTATATAAGAAGGGGACTGGCTTACCCTTATAGATTGCAGTTGAGTTTGCTACTTTTTCAATTGTATTTTTATAATCATCTATATATAAGTCTTGATTGTTTAATACCATTTCAATATATTCTTTGTTTATTTTTATAGCATCCATTTTATCTTCTCCTTATGATAGCCCATTCAATTGCCTTTTTCCTATCCCCTGTTTTATATTGCTCTTTGGTGTATAAATAAGGGTTTAAGCCCTTATCTAATAAGTCTTTAAGGGGTTTAAGATATTCAACTTCTTCATCCTCTAGACCGCTTTCTGCAAGTTCAAGCAACCACTTGCCTATTTCTAAAATACTTTTGTCAGCAAATTTTGTTTCTAGTCCATGGGTTAACATGTCAATCTTAGCTTTATAAACATCCTCATAACTTATCTTTTCTATAAAGTTATATAGGGTTTCTAAATTTTCTTCATTATAAAATACACCTTTAATAAGGGCTACTACTGAAAAGTTAAGTGGGTAGGGAACTGAGTCCATCATTCTAATTTCAATGTATTTTTTTGTCCTTACATCAGGAAAAAACATAGACATTAAGTGATCGATTTCTTCCTTACTTGTAAGACCTGGTTCTAAAATTTCTTTTACTTTTTTATCATACGTCTTTATTATTTCATTATTTCTTATGGTAAATATGGGTGGTCTTTCTAGGATGTATTTAGCATAATCCTTATAAGAAAAGTCCCTGTCTAAGGCTCCTTTTACTGTACCTGCCCTGTCATCATCACAATTTAACCATACATAGGACCTTAGGTTGTGGGTAGAACAAGGTTCTTTTTCAAAGAATAAGGCATTTTCAAACAAGGCGTAGAAAACAGGTGATAAGGCATTTATACTCCTAAATTTCTTGTGGTAATTCTCTTCACTCGAGTAGTCAATTGCTACCTGAAGGGCTCCCGTTCCCTTCATCATATTATGGGCATGGGACCCCTTATCCTTAAAATGGTTAAACATAATATCATATCTTTTCTTTGGTAATAGCTTAATTTCATCAATTTGAGTAAGGGGATGGTAGCCTAAACTTGCTAAGACTTGACCTTTACTCTCTAAAATAGGTAATACTTCATCTAAAAACTGAAGGTAAAGAGTTTCTAAGTCTTTTATTTTGCTTTTGGCATTAATGCTTAATTCAAATTGACTTCCGGGTTCTAGGGTAACATTTAAATCACCCTTTTCTAGTCCAAGTAAGTATTCTCCTTCATAGCTACCCTTCCAACCCATCTCTTCCATTTCTTTAAGGGTGGTTTCAACCCCATTTTCACCATAGTATGAAATGGTCTTTAGGCTTTCTTTATCCAATATAAAGTGCTCAATTTCCATTCCTAATTTAAAATTTTCTATTTCTTTTTCACCTTGTCGGATGTAGTCTTCTAATACTTTGATTTGTTCTTTATAGTCCATGTGTTCTCTCCTTAGTTTAGTGGTTTATGTCAATTATAATTCTGCATTCTATATTATCTATTTCTGCTTCTACTTTTTTTTCAAGTTGCTTCCTTAAATCATTGATACCCATTTGCTTTATATTCTTCTCATAATCAATAAGAGCATGAAATTCTACTATGTTTTTATCATTACCATCTAAAACTAAAAAGTCATGTATAGATTGGACTCTAGAATCTGCTTTTACTATTTTTTTAACTTTTTTTCTTAGTTCAAATACTTCTTTAGTTTCTTTAGCTAGAGGGTCCATGTGTATTACTAGGGTTATCCCATATTTTTTACCAATTTCCCTCTCAGCCCTATCAATTATATCATGAACTGTAACTACATTTAAGTCTCCTGGAACTTCTACATCTATAGTTGCCATTGTCCTATTAGCCCCATAAAAATGTATAAACAAGTCATGGGCACCACTTACATACTCATATTCTAATATATCATTGTATATTCCATCTATTAACTCTTTTGAGGGTGCTTCTCCAATTAAGGGACTTATAGTATCTTTTACAAGACTAAGACCAGCATAAATTATAAATCCTGAAACCAATAGCCCAATAAAGCCATCTATAGGAAAACTTGTAAATTGGGAACCTACTATTGAAATAACAACAACACTAGTTATTAAGACATCTCCCAATGCATCTGTGGCTGTGGCCTTTAGACCTCCTGAATTAATTTTATCCCCAAGCTTTTTATTAAAAAAACTTAGCCAAATCTTAACAATAATTGAAATTATTAAAATAATAAAGGGTACAGGTTCAAAGAGGACTTCTTTGGGGCTTTTTATCCTTTCAATTGATGACATAACAAATTGAAGGCCTACAAGTATGACCATAAAGGCAACCATTAAAGCAGCAATATACTCGATCCGCCCATGTCCATAGGGGTGGTTTTTATCTGCAGGTTTACTAGATAACTTAAAACCAACTAGGGTTATTATTGATGAAGCAGTATCTGCAAAGTTATTGACACCATCAGCCACAACCCCTATAGAAGATATCAGTGTCCCTATTATAACTTTAGAAACTGCTAATATTATATTTAAAATAACGCCAACTATGCTAGCAAAATATCCAATTTTTAATCTGGTTTCTTCATTCGTGTAATCTTTATTTCCCTTAAGTAGCAAACCTAACATCCATTTTGTAATCATCTTATCCTCCCTAACTATTGCCTAAGTTCTATTATACCCTGAAAAACAGGATATGAAACCACTATATAAAATGATTATATGTACAAATTTTAAAATTATTTGAACTTTAAAAAGAGCCATGGACTTTATGCTCATAGCTCTTTAGATTTATTTGTGTCGCATAATACTAATGATGGGTAACACTAGTTGTAGGGCCAGACGACTCTGTCTGGCCGATTTGTTGTCAGCTAAGCGGTGAGACAGAGTCGTCTCACCCTACGATAAGAAATTATCACTTCGCTTAAAACTACTAATATTCACTAACCTAATGTCTATTTTATCTCAATATTAAGATATTTAACTCTAATTCACTACACTGGTTTATATTTAATTTTAATTCTTTCAAACACAGAAGTTATAAGAATACTCTTGGTTTACCTAAGAGTATAATATAAAAAGCTAATGCAAATACTATAGACCATCATAGCAAAAAAACCCACAATCCTGACAAACCATAGTACTCTCCCTTCAGTAAATTAGTGCAATCTACAATAATTTTAAAATATATTTTATAAGGATCTCCTTTTAATATAGCACATAACTCTGGAACTCTAATTATTTTTTTGATTTACCAACACTTTTTCAGATAAAAGTATTCCAAAGAAAATTAATAGAAAAACTTCTAAGGTCCTAAAAAAGTTGTATTCTTTAAACCATAACCTTTTTTGCGTACTCTTGCAATTGAACATCTAATACAGAAAATAGATATAGACTGATAGAGCTTAAAACAAAAACAAATAATGTGATATAAATTTCTTTTTTTCTCATAACAGCTCCTTTCTATTATATTGCATTCTTCCAAATTATCTTACACTTAATCATTTACCCTACATTTCTCTCTCTATATCTTTAATCTTTAATTCCCCATGTTTAATTATTTATGTTCTTACCTATAAAACGAGCATAGAGGAAAAAGGGGACAGTTTTTTTAATGAATTTAAAACAATATCATTGATAAATCATACATATATTATATAATGACAGTATCAGATATTCGGAAAGTAAGAAAAGGAGTGTTTATAATGATAACCCAGTTAAGAGGTAGATCCCAAATAACAATCCCTAAAAATATTATTGAAACTTTAGGATTAAAAGAAGGTGATAATTTAAACATAGAGATAAAAAACGGAAAAATAATAGTAAAACCAGTAGTAATGGTACCAAAAAATCAAGCGTGGTTTTGGACTGATGAATGGCAGTTAGCAGAAAAGGAAGTTGATGAGGATATAAAAGCTGGAAAAATTAAGACAGCTGGTAACATTGACGACTTGATGAAGGACCTAAGAGATGAAGATTGATTATTCCCCCAAGTTTATAAAAAGTTTTAAGAAATTAAACAAAACAGATCAAGATGCATTTGAAACTCAATTAAATAAATTTCTAAATAAACCAACTCCACCATTTAACTCATCACTAAGAATAAAAAAGATTCAAGGGACAAATAGAATCTTTGAAATGATAATAACAATGGGCATTAGAATGACCTGGCAATTCACAGATGAAGAGGTTTTATTAAGAAATATTGGAGAACACGACAAAACATTAAATAAAGCTTAAAAACCACAACAAATCTTGTTGTGGTTTTTTTATTTCCCCTTTCCCCATAATTCATTATCTTTGTTTTTTCATAGTCACCATCTTATCTTACTTCATCCATTATTTTAATGGACAGAGTCGCCCATCCCTACGATAATTAGTTCTATACACTTTATATTCTATAATACTCTTTAAATGATTTATATACATTAAAATGGTCTTCAACTCCACCTAATTCTCTTATTGAATGCATGCCAAGTATTGGATTTCCTATATCTACTGAAGCTATATCAATTTGAGATGAAGATATTGGCCCTATTGTAGAACCACCTTTTGCATCTGACCTGTTGGCATACTTTTGGACTGGAACGTCTATAGATTTACATATTCCTTCATACACAGCAGCAGAATAACTATCTGTTGTATAGGCTTGATTGGCTGCAAACTTTATAGCTGGCCCTTCGTTTATTACTGGTCTATTGGTAGGGTCTTGCTTGTCTGTGTAGTTTGGATGAAGTGC
>Ga0265295_1004969_pt1 | contig 17437 bp, 12 predicted proteins | sample Munlansysbiofilm_FD_192503 | JGI IMG/M metagenome (GOLD analysis project Ga0265295, IMG submission 192503) | Leachate microbial communities from a municipal landfill in Southern Ontario, Canada - Methane capture system biofilm | ecosystem: Engineered > Solid waste > Landfill > Unclassified ...
ATGTTTGTCCGAGTAGTTGATCGACGGAGGTAGGATATCCAGCCCATTGTCTTTTGCAACTTGCAAGTACTCACTGAACTTATCTGGACTTCCCATCTCATTGGTGAGGTTGGCAGCCCAGAATTCAGCAGGGTAGTTTGCTTTCAGGTATGCTGTCTGGTAGGCCACCACAGAATAGGCAACCGCATGGCTCTTGTTGAATCCATAGCCTGCAAAGGGTTCCAGCATCTCAAAGATCTCAATGGCATGTTGTTCAGTTCTTCCAAGTGCCTTTGCCCCTTCAATGAACTTCACCTTCTCCTTTTCCAAGGCTGCAACTTTCTTCTTACCCATGATACGCCTGAGAATATCAGCGTTGCCGAGAGAGTACCCAGCGATAATCTGGGCCACCTTCATTACCTGTTCCTGGTAGACGATGACACCGTAGGTGGTTTTCAGTTCCTCTTCCAGTTCAGGGTTCGCATAGGTAATGGGTTGCTTGCCAAGTTTGCAGTTGATGAACTGCGGGATATAGGCCATTGGTCCAGGTCGGTAGAGTGCATTCAAGGCAACCAGATCCTCTATATCATTGGGTTTTGCTTCCTTGAGGATGTTCTGCATTCCTTGGCTTTCAAACTGGAATACTGCGTTGCTCTCACCTCTGCCAAGCATGGCAAAGGTCTTCTCGTCTTGTTCGTCGATCTCACTTGCATTGAAGGTGGGATCCTTTTTCTTGATCAAGTCTTCGGTATGTTTGACCAGGGTGAGTGTCTTGAGTCCCAGGAAGTCCATCTTTACCAACCCACACTCCTCAATGAGGTCCATTGAGTACTGGGTGGAGATGGCTCCGGTCTTCGCGTCACGGTAGAGAGGTACATAGTTGAGCAGGTTCTCCTTGCCTATGACTACTCCTGCCGCATGGGTGGATGTGTGCCGGTTCAGACCTTCAAGACGGCGTGCCGCATCGAAGAGTTCTGCATAGACCCCGCCCTTCTTTTCCAGCTCTACCAGATCATTGTTCTGCTCGAAGGCCTTCGTCAAATTCATCTTTGGGTCATCGGGGATGAGTTTGCAGATATTGTTCGATTCCTCGAAAGGAATATCCAATACCCTTGCAACATCCTTCACTACAGCCTTTGCTTTCAAGGTACCGAAAGTGGCAATCTGGGCAACTCGTTCAGTTCCGTAGTGCTCGGTTACGTAGTTGATGACTTCCTGCCTTCTCTCGTAGCAGAAGTCAATATCGAAGTCCGGCATGCTTACCCGTTCAGGGTTGAGGAATCGTTCAAACAGCAGGTTGTATTTGATTGGATCAACATCGGTTATTCCCAGTGAGTACGCTACAAGGGAACCTGCACCAGAGCCTCGCCCTGGGCCTACTGGGATGTCGTGGTTCTTTGCCCACTGGATGTAGTCCATGACGATAAGGAAATACCCTTCGAACTGCATCTTGGTGATGATATCAAGTTCGTAATCAAGACGTTTCTGGAGTTCTTCGGTGATGGTATCATAATGAGATCTCAAGCCCTCATTGGAGAGGTGGCGAAGATAGTCGGCAGTATCACTGAACTCGGGAGGAACTTCGAAGTTTGGCAGCAGGGGGCCGGGGAAGTGGATCTCCAGATTGCATCGCTCTGCAATCTTGGCTGTATTCTCAATTGCCTCAGGACACCAACTGAAGAGTTCTCTCATTTCCTGCTCACTCTTCATATAGAATTCCTGGTTGGGAAAACGCATCCTGTTTGGGTCATTCTTCTTGGAGTTCGTGCCAACACAGAGCAGAAGATCCTGGGCGTTTGCATCACTCTTTTCGATGTAGTGGATGTCATTGGTGCAAACCAAGGGGATACCTGTCTCATCACTGATCTGTTTCAGCAATGGATTGGTTTTCTTCTGTTCAGGTAGTCCGTGGTCCTGCATTTCCAGGTAGTACCGTCCATCATCGAAGACAGAGGCGAACCACTGTGCCCTCTCCTTTGCCAGGTCATACTGGTCGTTGAGCAGATGTTGCAGAATCTCACCGCCAAGGCAGGCCGATAGGCAGATCAAGCCTTCATTGTGCTTGATAAGCAACTCGTCATCGATTCGGGGTTTGAAGTAAAACCCTTCAGTATAGGAAATCGAGTTGAGTTCCATCAGGTTATGGTATCCCTTCTCATTCATTGCAAGGAGAATGAGGTGGTACTGGTTGGGCTTTTTTCCTCCTGGAAGAGGACGCTCTGTATGATCCTTTGGATTACTGTAGAACTCACACCCTATAATGGGGTTGATCCCTGCATCCTTTGCAGCGTAATAGAACCGCAGTGCGCCGAACATGTTCCCATGGTCAGTGATGGCCAGGCTCTTCATCCCCAATTCTTTGGCTTTTTCCATATAGCGGGGGATCGGGGCTGCTCCATCGAGCAGGGAAAAATCGGTATGGTTGTGCAGGTGGATGAAGGTACTCTGCATCTCGGTGGATACTATTTCAGACTCAGCCATGTACATATGCTCCAAGCATCAGGAGGAGAGCGTCTGGGCGTTGAGTTCGTGCAGGAAGGATTCGAAGATTCTCCTGGCACGTTCAAGCTGTAATTCGCTTATCGCTCCATGCATTTTTCTTAATTCAGATACCAGCTCATAGGAGAGCGTATTGACCCGTTCTGGATGAATCGGGAGGGTCTGCCCCGACAATTTCGAAACAAGGTCCTTGCTGATATGATAGGCCTTGTTTGGGAACGTCGTGCAAAACTGTACCTTGGAAATGGTATTTTGTGCACGGGTTGCTTGAAACGCAACTATAACACATTCGTCAGTATTCCGGATAGGGTCTTCAACGATAATGAACCGTTGGAAATCACCATATTCGAGCCCAATGCGAATTCTTGTAAGCAGGGCTTTCTGTGGGCCGAGCAACAGCTTCCCATCTTTGTCGTAGAGTTTGGCAATCGGGATCCAGTGGGTCGTTGCCTTTCCCCCTTGGTAGTATTTTACCTCGGCGTTTGCATCGAGAATGGCCAGAGTTGTTGACAACCCAAAGCGAATATCAGGGACACAGAGGCTTCCCCCTATGGTGGTCTGCCTTCTTACAATCTGGGAGGCCTGGCTTTGCAGGGTTTTCTGGAGAATCTCAGGGAGGACCAATTTTCCTGCATACAACAACTGACTTGCAGTGACCATTGCCCCGATTTCAACGAAACGATCATTTCTGGTGATGCGTTTGAGCTCCTCAAGCTCATCAAGGTTGATGATGCCATCCTTGATCTCGCTAGGATAGTAATCCTTTTGGCTCATCAGATACGTCCCACCTCCCCAGATGACAGCTTGGGGATAGCGATGGGCTATGGTTGCAAATTCGCTCAATGTCTTGGGGGTATGGATGACAGGAGACCTAATGCCTTCGTACACGTTTACGCCTCCTATAGGTGAGGGCTATCTCAACAATCTGTAGTAATTCAGCCATATCCATACACTGGCATGTATTCAGACTGAGTTCTTGGATAATTGCTTCCTTGTCCAAGGGAGCCTCATCATTTTGACCTCCAGCAATGGGCAGGTTGTTCCTTCCAAATGTACGGTTGCGCGTACTATTGGTCATCTCTTGCAATATGGATTCAATGATCAAGGTCTTGGATGCATAACAATTGGGACACGGGGTGTTCCCTGTGGCCTTGTAGGCACGCTCAATGTCTCGGTAGAGACGTGTTTTCTGGTAACTGTCAAAGGTTTTGACTGTCGCCTCCCTGAGACGGAATGCGGGAATGACGCAGGAGAGTGTTGCCTCGTCATTGAGAAGGACAATGCAGTTTCCGCAGGCCTTTCCCCTGCAGTGGCTATTGATGCTGGTTATCCCTACATCCTCCATAAGAATGAGTGAGAGTGGCTTGTTTGAGTTGACTGAGAGGGAGAGTGCCTTCCCGTCTATAGTGCATTCTATCTTCATACATTACCTCTGAGTGCCTCAAGCAATGTCTCTCCGTCTACTGGGATTTTCCCGACCGGATAACCAAGGGCTTGTTCAAGGGCTGAGATAAATGCGCTGGTGATTACCCCTTTCAAAGCACTGGTGATTGAAGAAGAGATCTGTTGGCCTTCATCTTTTATGGTGATTTCAATATTGAATGTATCGCTATGGCTCAAGAGTGCTCCAGCCTCCCTGAGTGTTGTAACAATTGTATGGCGGATCTTGCTTCTTAGGCTCTGTTCATCAAACACCCTGGAGAGGGACACAGCACACCACACTCTTCTTACCAGAGGCTGTAATGTGACTGAGTCAATCTCCAACTCCAAGGCAGTTGCCACCCAGCTATTGCTGAGAAACATCGATCCTTTCATACCTGGTTGTTTCGGGGAGAGCACACTTTCACAGATGGGAAGTGGTTGGACAAATCGTTTCTCCTTGATCTGATTACAAGCTTTCTGAATCTGTTGAGGCATTCTTCCACTATTTGCTGTCAGTACAGAAGGCCCGCTGTCGAGCATCTCTTTTTGTTCCTCTACAAAGGTGATGTCGCTTTTTGAAACCTGCAGTTCCTCACTGATGATCTGCTTCCAGATCTCTGCGCTTGATCCGATGGTATAGAAAGAGGTATTCACTTCGACCTTGTTGTTTGGGTTGAGGGTGATCTGTACAGGTTGTTGTGGTAGGGAACGGCATTCACTGCTGAATCCGCTTATTCCTGCTCCACATGCGAGCGCAACCCCTCTGCTGTAGTTGAAGAAGGTCGAGAGTTTAACACGCATCTGGGCCTGCATCTCATAAGCGGCGTTTTTCCTCTGGAAGTCGCTGGAGTCGCTTACTGTGGTTATGAGTTCCTTGAGTTTTGCATATTTATCTGAACGGATGACCTGGCTGTGCGAGGTACTCTCTGATGCAAATTTCAACCGCCAGGTGAGGGGATTGTACCCACTGAGTTTTGCCAGGGCACTATAGTGGGATTCTGTTGAGCAGAGTGCATCACTGTAACCCAGATCCCCAAAGAAGTGGGCTGGTCTTTTTCGAGAGGTGTTGAATGTAATGGATATGCTTAGCGACATCAGGCTATACAGCGGTACCAAGCCGGCAATCAGTTGATTGGCCATCTCATCACTGAACAGCGAAACACTTCCTTGGTCGACTACTGCCTCGATTGATTCAGCTTGGGCTCGACCGTCGCTGAAGAACCAGGTCTTTCGTTTGATGGTAAGGTCTGGGCGTATGCTCTCTGCATTGATAAGGATCTCGACCGGGCAGTTGCCTTTCAGGCAGGCAATGGAAGCAATGGCACACATGGTGCTCGGTGTGATGAGCATCTCATCATGTGGGGCAAAGAACGGTTCTCGATGGATTACAATGCGGCGTTTGGGAATACCTGTAACATCACTGACGGTCTCCCTGACATGGCTTGGCCACTGTGTAGGCGTGGTGATATGCAGGATGTCATCCTCAAGCACTACACTGATACGGGAGAGAGTATTACTCTCATAATTGCTCCCACTATATCGATAGGTACGCTCAAGCACCTCCAGCCCTTCTTCCTTGATTGCTTCCTCCATGTTACCGAATTGGAAGGAGAATGGTTTTGTTTCCACTTGTGGGGAAGTCTCCTCACCACTTGGAAGCTGGTAAGAGATATTGATCTCCTTGCTTTTAAGCTGGACAGACTCAGTGTCATATCCAAAGAGGGCAAGAATGGGTTGGTGATGATAGGAGATGACCGAGGAGGTGAGCAGGGGAGTGGAGGCATCAAGGACGCGTACACGATTTGTTCCCGGGATATCCCTGGTGGTGACCAGTACAAAGTTGTTGTCCAATGTAGGTAGTGAGATTTCCTCTATTCGGCCGGCATCGACCGATGAGGTGACGATGTAGCCGTGAAGGGTGGTCACCTTGCCTGTCGATGATCGTTTTTCTGCCATGCGATGTTCCTCTCTCGAGTATGAAAGATACCATGTCCAGCCTTCGAGGGCAATGAGAGAAACCACCTACTCCGCTTGCAAGGCAAGGGTGCAAGCCGTACAATTGGGACTATGAATACCCATGAATCATCACACCTCGATGAGGTTCGTTCCCTGATAGACCAGCTTTCTCGATACCAGAGGGCTTATTATGTTGATAACCAGCCCTTGGTAAGCGACACAGAGTATGACCGTCTCTTCGACCGGTTACAGGATTTGGAGAGCCGGTATCCCTCCCTACGTTTTCCAGATTCCCCCACCCAGAGGGTTGGCAGTGATCTGGATGCAACCTTTCCCGAAGTGCAACACACCATCCCGGTGCTGAGCCTTGACAAGGTATATGCAGATAGTGAATTACTCTCCTGGATTGAGCGAACGGAAACAAAGGTTTCCCGTGATCTTGGGATTGTCATCGAGGAGAAGATTGATGGCATCTCCATTGTGCTCTATTACGAGGAAGGGTATCTGGTACGGGCTGTAACTCGAGGCAATGGAACCATCGGAAATGATGTAACGGCCAATGTGAAGACCATTGCTTCCGTTCCATTGCATCTGAGTGAACCGGTAACGGTGGCCGTTAGGGGTGAGGTCTACTTTCCGAAGGACAAGTTTGAAACGCTCAATTCCCAGATGGAAGTGCCCTATGCAAACCCAAGAAACCTTGCTGCTGGAACCATTAGAAGGATCAAGAGCAGTGAAGTTGCTAAGGTGCCTCTCCAGATATTTGTTTATGAAGGATTCTGGGATGGGGAGACTGAGATCAAGGACCACCTCTCCATTCTCAGCAAGCTGGTTCACTATGGGTTTCGGGTGAATCCAAACTTCGGTTACTTTACCAAATCTGCAGAGAGGGCAAAGGCTCAACTAAAAGAGGCCAACCTGGATGGGATTGGTGGCAGCTACGAAGATATCGCCAATTATATTCAGCACCATACCAACAGACGATCTTCACTCGGGTATGAGATAGATGGCCTGGTGGCCAAGGTAAATGAACTTGAGGTTCGTATTCAACTCGGTTATACAGCCCATCATCCACGATGGGCGATGGCCTACAAGTTCGAATCTCCACAGGCTCAGACAACCTTGCTCTCCATTGATCTGCAGGTTGGGAGAACAGGACGGGTTACCCCTGTTGCGCGGGTAAAGCCTGTTAAGGTCGCTGGTTCCACCATCAGTAACATCACTCTTCACAACCAGGATTACATCAATATGCTGGAACTCGCAATCGGTGATGTGGTGGAGATTTCCCGAAGAGGGGATGTCATCCCAGCTGTAGAGCGGGTGATTGAGAAGAATGAGGACTCTGAGGGAGTCTATACGATGGATCCCTTCTGCCCTGTTTGCGGCACGGGTTTGGTACAGAAGGGAGCACACACCTTTTGTCCCAATCCCCAGTGCCCTGCGCAGGTACGGGGTCGTATAGAGTTTTTTATTTCCAAAGGTGGAATGGATATCGACAACTTTGGTCCTGAGACGGCAGCTGTTCTTATTGAGCAAGGAGTCTTGCAGGATATCCCGGATATCTACCGGATTGATTATAGAAAGGTCCTTGGTGAGTTGAGTGGGTTTGGGGAGAAGAAGATTCTCCTGCTTGAAAAGGGCGTTGAAGAATCCAAGAAAAGGAGCTTCACCCAGGTGCTTATCTCCTTGGGTATCCCTGAGCTTGGAAAGAAAGGTGCCCAGATCTTGATCGAGTCAGGCCTGGACAGCATGGAAAAGCTCCTTGATGTAGCCAAACGCCAGGATGTGGAGCGGCTTACCAGTATCAAGCAGATCGGGGAGAAGAGTGCAAAGCTCTATATCGATGCATTGAATGATCCTGCGATGCTGGAACGGATTGCTGCGTTGGCAAGTTTCGGTTTGGCAATGGAGGAGAAGGAAGATGCACATGCCTTGGTGAATGAGAGCTTTTCTGGCCAGGTGTGGTGTGTTACCGGCTCCTTCGAGCACTTCAATCCTCGTTCCAAGGCAATGGATGAGGTGCTCAAGCGGGGTGGAAGGACAGTCAGTGCAGTAACAAGCAAGACAACCCACCTGCTCGCCGGTAGCGGCGGGGGAAGCAAGCTTAAGAAGGCACAGGAAATCGGGATAACCATTGTGGATGAGCCAACCTTCCTTGCCATGTTGGATAAAGGGGAAAAGAAGCAGGAAGAAATACAAGGCGAATTCTCTTTTTAGGGTTGTTTTAGTGACATTTCTCCAGAAAACGTATATACATACCCATGACTGGAGGACAGAATATGCATGTACTAGCTAAAGAACTGAATGAGACGTTGCATGGAACCATCGTGGACGCAATGCTCTCCGACGTAGGACGAAGGATGTTTTTCCCCAAGGGGGTCGTCGCCCAAAGCGCCGAAGCCGGCAAAAAAGCCACTCGGTTCAATGCCACTATCGGGATGGCTACATCCGGTGGGCAACCGATGTATTTGTCGGACATTTATCATCAGTTTACTGATAACGCCTTCAAGCCCTCCGAATTGTTTTCCTATGCACCAGGTGGCGGGGATCCCGCTCTCAGGGCCTTATGGAAAGAACAGATGATTGTCAAGAATCCAACCCTGCAAGGAAAGACCTTCAGCCTTCCGGCTGTAACCTCAGGATTGACACATGGACTGCAGATGATGGCTCAGCTTTTTGTCCAGGACGGAGACACCTTGGTGATTCCCAACCTTGCCTGGGATAACTATGAGCTGATCTTTGCTCATCAAACGGGAGCCTCCATCAAGACATTCGACCTTTATACAGCTGAAGGTGGATTCAATGTGGATGGTATGCGTGAAGTATTGGCCGGAATCCCCGATAAAAAGGCACGCATCCTACTCAACTTCCCCAACAACCCGACTGGATATACCCCAACCAAGCGTGAAATGCAGGCTATCGCAGAGGCCCTTATTTCGCTTGCTGAAGAGGGGATGAAACTAATGGTACTCAGTGATGATGCCTACTTTGGGCTCTTCTTTGAGGATGACTCGGCCAAAGAAAGCCTGTTCTCTCTGCTTTGTGATGCCCATCCAAATATTCTTGCTGTCAAGTGTGATGCTGCGACCAAGGAAGATATGGTGTGGGGTTTCCGTATTGGGTTTATTACCTATGGAAGCAAGAACCTGAGTGAAGAACACTATGATGCCTTGAACAAGAAGACATTGGGTATCATCAGGAGTACCGTTTCCAACTGTGACCGCCCTGGTCAGAGTATGTTGCTCAAGGCAATGCGCTCTGGAGGGCATTATGAATCTGATAAGTTGGCAGCCAAGGTGGAGATGGAAAGACGCTACCGTACGCTCAAGGAAGCCTTGAAGAAGCATGAAGGTAACGATTTACTCAAACCTCATCCGTTCAACAGTGGGTACTTCATGGCATTTGATTGCAAAGGAAGTGCAGAGCAACTACGCAGGCATTTACTTGATAACTATCAGGTTGGATGCATCAATATTGCCGATGTTACCCTAAGACTCGCCTATTGTTCGGTAGAATGTGATAGAATAGCTGAACTGGTGGATATCGTGTACCAGGCGGCAGGAGAGGCATGGAACTAAAAGCGAAGCTCTACCTCGTCGATGAGGAAGGCAACAAATTCATGGGAATCGGGGTGCTGTGGTTGCTCGAGCAAGTTGAGCAGCAGAACTCGTTGCGCAAGGCAGCCTCTGCTTTGGGCATCTCCTACTCCAAGGCCTTTGCCATGGTCCAAAACCTGGAAAAGGGTCTTGGCGTTCCCGTCCTCAATCGACGAAAAGGTGGAGCCAACCGTGAAGGTGCGACACTGACGGAGTTTGCTTTACAGTTTCTTGCACTATACCGAGAATTCAACAAGCGGGCCAAAGGGAGTCTTTCCACTCCTTTTTCCAGGTTCAAGGAAGAATTGGGTTCGCTGCTTGAAGAGTATGATGAACATGGAGGCGAGGTCTAATGAATAAGAAGATGGATTTTTCCATACCTAGTCTGGGAGTAGCAAAGATTTCCTCCCCGATTATCATGAGTACATCCCAGAATGATGGGCAGGCTGATTATGTGGATGATAGTGACCATATTCTCTATGGCATCGATACTGATATTGATAAGGATGGCCATCCAGTCCCTCGCCATGAGGAGACTGTAGAGCTTGCCGGTCCACGCTCCAAAATTTACTTCAACCCTGCCCATGTACATGCGGCAATTGCCACCTGTGGTGGTATCTGCCCAGGTTTGAATAATGTTATCAGGGCTGTGGTTCGCTGTTTTTGGTATCGCTATGGGGTCAGGAGGATCAGTGGTATCCAGTTTGGTTATCAGGGCTTGCTCGAGAACAGCCCCTGGCCTTTGATCCCCCTTGATCCGGATGTTGTTGATGATATACAGGAAAAAGGTGGGACCATTCTTGGCTCTGCTCGTGGTGGTGGAAAGCAGGTTGAAGAGATTGTCGACTCCCTGGAGCGGCTGAACATCAATATTCTGGTCACCGTCGGAGGAGATGGTACACTCAGAGGTGCATGGGAAATTTATGAAGAGGTCAAGAAACGAGGATTGAAGATTTCAATCATTGGGATCCCGAAGACCATTGACAATGATCTCTCATTCATCCAGAGCTCCTTTGGAGTGGATACTGCTGTCCAGATGGCTGTTCCTGTAGTGCGTAGTGCCCACGTGGAAGCAAAAAACTCCATTCACGGTATTGGCTTGGTTAAGGTGATGGGACGTGAGTCTGGCTTTATTGCCGCCCAGACAGCCCTCGCTCAGAGTGACGTGAATTTCTGTCTGATTCCCGAGAACCCGTTTGACCTATATGGACCCAATGGATTGCTCGAGCATCTCAGGAGAAGAGTCCTTGACCGTGGACATGCGGTTATCCTGGTCAGTGAAGGGGCAGGGCAGGACTTGGTTCCTGAAACTGGAGAGAAAGACGCCTCTGGGAATGTTAAGTACCATGATATTGGGGTATTCTTGAAGGATAAGATCATTGAGTATTTCAAGAATGAGGGCATTGAGACCAATGTGAAGTACATTGATCCTTCCTACATCATTCGTAGTGCTTCTGCTGATTCCTATGATTCCATTTACTGTGCTCGTCTCGGAGCTCATGCCGTACACGCAGCAATGGCAGGGAAGACCCAGGCCTTGATCGGTTTGCTTCATAATCGATTTGTTCACCTACCGATAAGCTTGGCTGTTTCCAGCCGCAATCATGTGGATCTGGAAGGTTCCTTGTGGAGGGATGTACTGGAAAATACCCGCCAGCCCCTGTCAATGAAGAACTTCAATTTCGACTAGACAGAAAACCATCAGGAAAAGAGGGAGGCTTTCAGGGGCTTCCCTTTTTTATGCTCCAACGCAAGATGTGTTCCATGCAACAGATTTTCAAGACAATATGTAAAGAATTTTTACAAACCTTGGATAATTTTTAGAAATTGTGCTGGTTTATGACATAACTTTCTATCCAGTAATTAAAAAGAAAGTTAAAAAAATGTAAAAACTTCAAAAACCCTCTTGATTAAAATATTAGTTATGTACTATTGTCTGACTCAGAAAGAGAACGACATGCTTCTGCACCCGTTGGGTCGGTTAGCAACGAAATCGGATTTTTTCTAACCTCCTTTTGTTCCCCCTAGGGTTTAACCTCCTTTTCCCTGGGGGGTTTTTCTATTTGTTGACGCCTTCTGTTAAAGAGCGTATCATCTGCGAACAATGACAAGACAACCTATCAATACAATACTCTTTGATCTTGATGGAACCTTGCTGCCACTTGATCAAGATCAATTCATCCAGGATTACTTCTCCCGTTTTGTAGTAAAAGGACAGGATCTTGGGTATCCCCCTGAATTGCTCTTGGCTGCATTGCAGCGTGGTATTACCGCCATGGTCTTGAATGATGGATCCCTGTCCAATAAGGAACGGTTCGACCGAGTGTTTGAAGAGGTTAGTGGTATTGCGGCTGCAGAATTCAATGAGCGGTTTGCCCCATTCTATGAGCATGAGTTTGGTCTTCTACGTAGACATGCATCTCCCTCCCCATTGGCAAGGGAAATCGTGCAGGAGGTCAAGAGGAAGGGGTATACCGTGGTGCTTGCAACCAACCCTCTCTTCCCCTGGCAGGGAACAGAGGCTCGACTTGGTTGGGCCGGTCTTGAATCCGGGCAATTCTCACTCGTGACTACCTATGAAGATTTTCACTATGCAAAGCCGAATCTCGGCTACTATCGCCAGATACTGCAGACCCTTGGTCTGGAAGCTTCCTCCTGTCTCATGGTCGGTAACGATGTTGAAGAGGATATGGTTGCCCAGGGCTTGGGCATGGATGTGTATCTGGTCACTGACTACTTGATAAACAGCAAGAACAAGGATATTGCCGGTTACCGTACCGGTTCGCTGCAGGAACTGGCAACCTTCATTAAGGAGCTTCCCCCATGCAACCATTGAAACCATCTCCATTGAGCCGTCCCCTGATCGCCTCATTGCTTGCAAGTCTCTGTGCAATGCTTTGGGGGAGTGCCTATCCTTCCATAAAGTTGGGATACGAGTTGTTTCTCGTTGGTCCCGATGATACGGCTGCAAAAATGGCATTTGCAGGGCTGCGTTTTACCTTTGCCGGACTCCTGGTACTATTCTTCAGATATTTCCAGCAAGGTGAGAAACAACGATTCAAGTCCTTGGATGGCAAGGCTTGGCTGCAGATACTTATGCTTGGCTTGTTACAGACCACCATCCACTATGCCTTTTTCTACATTGGGGTATCATACACCACAGGAGCTAAGAGTTCGATCCTGAACTCATCCTCTGTCTTCTTCAGTGCATTGCTTGCACACTGGGTATATACAAATGACCATATCAGCTTGAGGAAGGGACTGGGTATCCTATTGGGATTTATCTCGGTGGTCATGGTCAACTTTGAGCCCAATCTAGGAATTACATTTTCTTTGAAAGGGGAGGGATTTGTGGTAATTGCTGCTTTCCTTACCAGTGCAAGTGCGCTGTACAGTAAACGGGTAAGCAGGAAAATTGATCCGGTGCTGCTTACCAGCATGCAGCTCTTCCTTGGTGGTCTTATCTTACTCGCGCTAGCGTTGTCACAGGGAGCAAGCTTTCCCACCAGCAGTCTTGGTGGATATGTTCTGCTACTCTATATGGCATCCCTAAGTGCAGTTGCCTTCTCTATCTGGACGACCCTACTCAAGCACAACAAGGTCAGTTCCATCACTGTCTTCAACTTTCTCATACCCGTGGTAGGAACGTTCCTCTCTGCACTGCTTTTAGGGGAGTCCATTTTCCGTTTGCAGTATCTTTTGGCGCTCCCCTTGGTGGTAGCAGGTATTGTCCTGGTAACCTATTCCAGTTCAAAAACACCGGTATAGAGACGATAGTACTGACCCTTAAGTGCCATAAGTTCAGCGTGGGTTCCCTTCTCGATGATCTCTCCCATTTGCAACACCATGATAAGATCGGCGTTGTGGATGGTTGAAAGGCGATGGGCAATCACAAAGACAGTCCTGCCTTCCATCAAGGCATCCATCCCTTTCTGGACTACCTCCTCTGTATGCGTATCGATGCTGCTTGTTGCCTCATCAAGTACCAATACTGGGGGGTCTGCTACAATGGCACGTGCGATGGAGATAAGCTGTCGCTGTCCTTGTGAGAGGGTGGACCCATCTCCACTGAGCTGGGTTTGATACCCTTGTGGAAGGTGTGCGATGAAGGAGTCTGCATTGGCCAGTTTTGCTGCCTTGATCACCTCATCATCACTTGCTTCCAGGTTACCGTAGCGAATATTGTCCATGACCGTTCCACTGAACAGATGTACATCCTGAAGTACTACCCCCAAGGAACGACGTAGCTCAGCCTTGCATATCTTGTTGATGTTGATGCCATCATAACGAATTTTTCCATCCGCAAGATCGTAGAAGCGATTGATTAGGTTGGTGATGGTCGTCTTTCCTGCTCCGGTAGCCCCGACCAAGGCGATCTTCTGGCCAGGTTCTGCGTGTATGGTGATATTCTTGAGTACCAAGGTCTCCTCTGTGTATCCAAAGTCTACATCAGTGAGCGAGACCCTGCCTTGCAACTCAGTGAGATTTCCTGTTCGAGTATCTTTCCATGCCCAACGTTCAGTTCTCTTTTCAGTCTCTTCTCCTGTATCGGAAAGATTGACCAGGGTGATATATCCCTCATCACCTTCGATTTCCTCATCGAGCAGCGCAAAGATACGCTTGGTACCTGCAAGTGCCATTACAACGGCATTCAACTGGTTGGCCATCTGGTTGATCGGCATATTGATCGTTCTGCTCAGTTGGAGGAAGGCAGCGATAATGCCAAGGGTCAATGCTCCAATGCCGTGAATCGCCAACATGCCCCCGGCAATTGCGACCAATACGTACTGGATATAACTGATATTCCCCATGATCGGCATGAGGATGTTGGCAAAACGGTTGGCGTTGAATGCGTGGTTATTAAGCTCATCATTCAATGCATCAAAATGCTCTTTTGCCTTCTCTTCATAGGTGAAAACCTTGATGATCTTCTGTCCGTTGATCATCTCTTCTATATACCCATTGGTTTTCCCGATAGCCTTCTGCTGCTCAACAAAGTATGCACCGCTTTTGCCGGCAACAAAGGAGGATATGCGTAGCATGATTGCAAGTGAGAATATAACAACCAAGGTCAACTGCCAGCTGGTAAACAGCATGGCAAAGAAAATAGCCAGTACTGTGATGATCGAGTTGACGAAGTTCGGGATTGATTGACTCACCATCTGCCTGAGGGTATCGGTGTCGTTGGTATAGAGACTCATCAGGTCACCGTGGGATTGTGTGTCAAAGAACCTGATAGAAAGCTTTTGCATATGGGTGAACATCCCATCGCGGAGGGTCTTTAGTGTTCCCTGGGCAATGGTGATCATCAATCGGTTGTACATAAAGGTAGCAATGACACCTGCAGCATATATCGTTGCCATCACCAGAAGCGCTTGTATCAGCGGTCTGAAAGAAGCTGTTTCAGGGTTCTGTGCCATTGGTACGATATAGGTATCGATCAGGAGGCGCAGGAACAAGGAGCCTGCAACTGAGGCAAGTGCACTGACAAGGATACAGCACAGGACAACAAGGAAGCGCAGTTTATACGGTACAAAGATGTAGGTGAAGAGACGTTTCAGGGTTGGCCAGTCAAACTTGGGCATCTTGGAGTGGGGTTTGTTCATGCTCGCTCCTCCTTGTGCATCTGGCTGCAATACATCTCTTTATAACGTGAACAACGATCCATCAGTTCTTGATGGGTACCTGCATCATGTATTCTTCCATCATCGAGCATGATGATCCTGTCAGCGTCCATCACCGAAGTTACTCGCTGTGCAATGATGATCTTCGTGGTTTCTGGAAGTTCACCGAGCAAGCCTTCCCTGATAGCGGCATCTGTCTTGGTATCGACAGCGCTGGTTGAGTCGTCAAAGATGAGAATCTTTGGATGCTTGAGCAAGGCACGTGCGATACACAATCTCTGTTTCTGCCCTCCGGAGACATTGGAACCATCCTGTTCGATATAGGTTTCATACCCCTTGGGGAACTGCTGGATGAATCCATCTGCCTGGGCAATACGGCAAGCCCATCTAAGCTCCTCATCGCTCGCATGCTCATTTCCCCAGCGGAGATTTTCTGCAATTGTCCCACTGAAAAGGAGATTCTTCTGCAGTACCATGCCTACCTCTTTCCTGAGACTTTCCAACGCATAGTCTCTTACATCCACTCCTCCAACCTTTACTGACCCACTGAAGGTGTCATAGAGGCGTGGGATCAACTGGACAAGCGAACTTTTCGCACTACCGGTTGGGCCAAGGATGCCGATGGTCTGTCCACTTTCAATATCGAGGTTGATATCATAGAGACATCGCTTCTCCTTGGTCTTTGTATAGCTGAAGTCGACATTGGAAAAGGAAATTGACCCATCAGCGACCGTGTTGATGGCATCCTTCTTTTCCTCTAGGTCGCTCTTTTCGGTGAGCACTTCCTCGATCCGTACTGCTGAGGCCCTGCTTATGGTAATCATAACTACAACCATGGAGAACATCATCAGGCTCATAAGAATCTGGGATGTGTAGGTGATGAAGCTCATCAGCTCACCTGCCGTCATTGATGAGGCGACGATCAAGCGGGCTGCAATATAACTGATCGAGAGCAGGCTGAGGTACATCATTCCCTGCATCAGGGGACTGTTGAAGGCAATGATCTTCTCAGCCTTGCTGAAATCATCATAGATATCGGAGGAAACCACCTCAAATTTCTTCACCTCATGCGCTTCCCTGACAAACGACTTAACCACCCTGATCCCCCTGATATTCTCCTGAACCACGGTATTGAGCCGATCATACGTCTTGAATACCCGGGTGAAGATTGGATAGGCAGCCCTGATCAGGAAAAAGAGACCGATACCCAGCAGGGGGAGTGCAACAAGATAGACCAAGCTCAGAGTCTTGTTGATGGACACTGCCATGAAGAAAGCAAACACCAGCATCCCCGGGCTACGCACTGCGATACGGATAAGCATCTGATAGGCACGTTGTACATTGGTGACATCGGTGGTAAGACGGGTCACCAAACTGCTGGTGGAGAACTTGTCGATATTGGCAAATGAGAAATCTTGTGTGTGATGATAGAGTTTTCTTCGTACATTCTTTGCAAAACCCGTAGATGCTTCTGCAGCATAGTGACCTGAGAGTACCCCAAATAGCAGCGCAATTGATGCACAAAGAAGGAGCGCGAGCCCCCATTTGAGGATTTCATTAAAATTTCCTGCATCAATACCGCGGTCTATGAGGAATGCCATGAGGAAAGGGATGATGACATCCATGATCACTTCCAAGGTAACAAAGACCATGGTAAGGATGGTTGGGCGACGATATCCTACTGTTTGTTTTCGTAATTCTGTAAACATATTGTTTCCAAATTCCTTCTGATTGTATCTGCGATTGTGAAGAACTGCTGCAGCTGTTCCTCACTGAGGCCTTGCCTCATGGCCAGCTCGAACTCTTGTACCAGATGAAAATGTTCTGCACACTTCTGGTTTGCGGGCTCTGTCAAAACAACCCACTTTTGTCGTTTGTCTTCTTCCGATTCTTCCCGTACGATCAATCCGTCCCTCTCCATTCCCTTGAGGATATTGGTCATGGTTGAACGGCGAATACCCAGATGCTGTTGCAGGTCACTTTGCAACATTCGATTTTTCTGGTGATGAGCGAAGTATCCTAGAAGATGACTCTGCACAACGGAGCCGCTGGACTCTTCTTCGAGTTTCAGCAGTTTCGTCATGCTCCGGTGGAGGAGGTGGGAGAGTGTTTTTATGGTATGTCCGATATGTCTTGGTTCTTCTTCCAATCGTCTGTCTCTTTTGTTAGTTTGCTAACGATAATACCCATCTCCTTTCTGAAAGGCAAGCAGGATGGATGAAGAAGTGTGGAGAATAATCAGGCCCCCAAAACGGGGGCCGAAAAGGAAAAGGACTAGAGAAGGTCTGTGAAGGCCTTGAGGACCTCATCACCTTCACATCCATTGAGTACCTTGGTTGCGAGTACCTTGCCCAACTGTAC
>Ga0265295_1004971_pt1 | contig 17434 bp, 9 predicted proteins | sample Munlansysbiofilm_FD_192503 | JGI IMG/M metagenome (GOLD analysis project Ga0265295, IMG submission 192503) | Leachate microbial communities from a municipal landfill in Southern Ontario, Canada - Methane capture system biofilm | ecosystem: Engineered > Solid waste > Landfill > Unclassified ...
ACAAAACTATAAAAATTTTGGATTAAGGGTGAAAGATAAAATCTATTTATTCTTCCTGTTTAACAATCATTTACTAGTTCAACCCCGCTGAGGTTGGCATTTATACTGGTCATCTTTACCCCCGGTGGAGTCCAATTACCTCTGGTAATCGGCCTCAACCGGGGGTTATTCATAGTTTAACCCTTATAGGGTTGGCCCCCAATGAAGTTCACATGAATGCGACAGCATCAAGTTGAGCGGAAATGGGTAAATACTATGACAAAAAAGTCGCACTCAACCCCATAGAGGTGTACCAATGAAATCCCAGATGAAGTTCACATGCATGCGCCAGCATGTAGGTGAGCGCAATTGGGGGTACAGAGTGAGGGAATAAACAGGGAACCCCAGCGGGGCGCAATTGCAGGGTTTTGCAATTTAGTTCAACCCCGCTGAGGTTGGCATTTATACTGGTCATCCTTACCCCCGGTGGAGTCCAGTTACCTCTGGTAATCGGCCTCAACCGGGGGTTATTCATAGTTTAACCCTTACAGGGTTGTGATATGAAATAGCTAAACTAACCCTTTCATTTTAACAGCAGAGGCTACATTATAAACCTCTTTGAAGGCTATCGGGATACTACTTTGAAGGATGACTATTTCGAGACATTCCAGCCCGGATTCTTCAAACAGATGAACATCAACTCCATACCCACCCCATAGGGTTGTCACAATGAATAACCCCCAATGAAGTTCACATATATGCGCCAGCACTATTCGGGTGAACCCACTTTTCAATCCCGCATCCCTTGCGTACGGGACGGGATGCGGGACAAATCAGAAACCATCAAATCGTCAAATCGTCAAATCATCAAATCATCAAATCTTTCAAATCCGCCTGAGGCGGAGGAACGACGATTCGGGACAAATCGTCAAATCGTCAAATCTTCAAATTTTGCAAATCCGCCTTAGGCGAAGGAACGACGATTCGGGACAAATCATCAAATCATCAAATCATCAAATCTTTCAAATCCGCCTTAGGCTGAGGAACGACGATTCGGGACACATCCACAAATCAAATTCTCTTGCTCCCCACAGACCTAACAGGTTGGAAGAAAATGGGTTAGGTTGCTTCCCCAAACAACTCAACAAATCAACAAATCTTGAGCGTAGCGAAATCCCGAGAGCGCAGCGATTCGGGAAACAAATCAACAAATCAGAATCTATTGTCAGCGTATTTAAGATGAGCACTCTGATGAGTTGAAGCTTCCGGAATTTTAAATTGCTCCGGGAATCTGGCATGTTTGGTTTTATAAAAGGCGCGGATGGCTTCAAAGTCTTCCTCATAATTGCCTGAGGGATAGAAAGCGGGACCAAAACCACCTTCTTTCTTTTTATAATCCAGAAAACCCATAACTATAGGCACATTGGCACTGAGCGCGATGAAGTAAAACCCTCTTTTCCAGTGCTTATTTGGTTTACGCGTACCTTCAGGGGTGATGGTGAGGATAAGTTTCTTGCGCCGTTTAAACTCTTCGGTGAGCTGATGAACTATGTTGGTGCTGTGTTTGCGGTCCACCGCCACGCCTCCCATAGCCCGAAGCAAGGGAGTAGTGTAATAGTTAAACGCTTCCTTTTTAATCAGAAAATGAGAGGTGTATCCCAGGGAAACATAACCCAGCCAACCCATCACAAAGTCGAGGTTGGAGGTGTGGGGCGCCATCATGACCACACATTTGGGATCACCGGGCGGGAGAGCCCCGACAATTTTCCAGCCCATTATTTTTAGCAGCAGTGAAGCGATTGTTTTACGCATCTTAAAGCATTTAAGTTAAACCGGAAGCCTTATATAGTTCTCATGACTGCCGCAAACATCAGCAGCAAAGATAAGCGCCCTTTCAATAGCTTTATCCCAAAATTCAAAATTCTGCTCATTTTTCCTGTTTTGACAGATGAATGAAATCAGCCCGGCATTGAATGCATCGCCGGCTCCAATGGTGCTGACCACCGCTACCTGCTTCACCGGATAGGTTCGCCGGCAGTCAGGAGTAAAAAGGTCAACATCTCCGCTATTCCGGGTATAGATAAGGTTGGGACAGCCGGCTTCACTCACAAATTTATAGGCCTCATCACCGGTTTGGGCACCGGCAATGCCAAACATATCATCATCAGATGCCCTGACCAGATTTACCTGGTTTATAATTCGTTGTATGCGGTTTTTGAAGAGCGGAACTTCAGCTATTTTTCTAAAATTCGGATCATAGACAAGAAATGCACCTGCTTCCCGGACCTTTGCTATAAATGCATCCACATTCTGCCTGTTGCGCTCCTGCAATGAATAAAGGGATCCGAACAAGGCAACATCCTGCCGATTTATTTCCGGCAGGTTAAATTCCGGGGCATTTTCAGGCTGACCGGGATAAAAGGTATATAGCGCATCACCTGAGTCATTCAAAAAAGCCAGAGACAGCCTGGTATTCCCCTCGTATCTGAGCTCATCATATATGATTTTATTCTGTTCCAGAAAGTCAGTGATGTGATGGGAAAGGGTGTCGTTGGCCAATTCAGTGATTAAATGTACCGGATTGCCTGAGCGGGCCAGGGAAACCGAAGCATTGAACGCGCTGCCACCCGGCCCCGACCATTCAGGCAGCCCGTTCTTAAACATGATTTCGTATAGGCAACTGCCAAGTACAAATATCATCGTTTCACCATTTAACGTGCAATAATCACTTTGGCCGTTTCGCTGGAAATATTACCATTGCGGTCACGCACCTTCACGCGACACAGGTATAAACCCGCCCTGGCCGGGCTACCGTCATACAGCCGGCCATCCCAGTAAATTTCACTCGCTGTGTAACCATCTGAAACCACTTTAACCGGTTCCATCAACCTTACCAACTCACCGGAAGTGGAGTAGATACTCATTTCCACCTCAAGGGTACCGTCAAAGAGATTGTGGTTCAGCTTAAACCACACTTCACCCTGGGAGGGGTTGGGATAGGCAATAAGTTTATCTACATTGAGCAAAATATTCTTTTTCACCACAAAATTAATGGTAGCTTCCCCTGAATTGTTAAAGATATCCCAGGCCCGCAACGTAAGTGTATGGGGTCCTTCACTCAGGTTAAAATACTGATATTTTACCTTTCCACTCTTATAGCTGTTCAGGTCGGCTACATAAAAATCGTTGAGTGCAACGGCATTGTAGCTGTCTCCATCCAGGGTAGCCAGTATGTCGTGTCCGATGCTATTGCCAATGGTATTTATGCCACTTTCGTCATAGAGTAGGGCCGTAAAACGCGGGAACTCGCTGGTAAGGTCTCCATTCTGAAAAGTAGAATCGTTCATAAACATTTTGATGGCAGGGCCGGTAAAATCGTTCGTAAGCTCACTCACCGCTCCACCTATCCGGAAATCTTCATAATATCCCCTGGCATCATCTATACCATTGGTAGCATAATAGCTCAGCCGGCCTTTGCCCACTTTATATTCTATGTCGAGTGGGATCGGGAAGGTTATTGAGAACTTACCTTCGGTAACGCTGACTGAACCCTGATAGATGATATTTTTCCAAACTTCAAATTCTTTTACAAAACTCTCCGAATCCTGACCCAGTGTCTTCACCTTGCTTATCTTATCGAAGAGTTTCACATACACTGTACCGTTAAAATCGGGCATAAAGGTACCATTGGCGCTGCGCATTTCTCCCGCTACGGTAATCATACTGTTGGCCCGGATAGTATCCAGGGGCTTTCCGGTAATGGCATTGGTAATGGAAGTGGTAATTACCTTATTTCGAGGCACCGGCAAAGCCATGGATGGATCGCCAAAGAGCGTAAGGTGGCGGGTATTGGGGGAGTTTGAACTCTGGTTTTTGGTATATTTGATCACATCACCCAGGCGCGGGACCCCATTTGCAGCATTGCTGAACACGGTATCAATAAAGCTCATATTCAGCACTTCGTTGCTGTTGGCATAAGCCAGCCTCGTGGTGGTGATCATGGAAATTGCCCCACCATTTGGGTTCAGTATCACCAATTCACCGGCAGAAACCAGGGAAGGATCGTCGAAGCGCGAGAACTCACAGGTGGCCGTAAAAAACAGACCCATGCGATCATAGTTATTCCATCCCAGGATATCCGAAATTTCGAGCACCCTTTCATGTCCCCATCCGACAATACCGCCATGTCCGATATAATTAACCAAAATAGCCCCCTTTTCCACCCGACTGGCAATTTCACGGTTTACATCAGGAAAGCGGTTTCCGCCAGGAGTTGATACCTGACGGTAGGCATCAAAATAAATCTTATCCACGTTGAATTCCGGAAATTTAGCCCTGATGGTATCTGCCAGACTTTCGGCCTGTCTCAGGTGGGTGTTCCAATCCTCATCATCTGCGGGAATGATGATGATATTGCGCCAGTCTCCGTGAGTTTCAGGCGTATTGGTCAGGTAATAAATAAGTTTATCGGCCAGCACCTTAGCCTGTTCTACGTTGCGCACCGGTAGTCTGCCGATGCCGATGTCGAGCAAGCCGGCTGTACCTAAGCCTTCTCCATCATCCAGCAATCCAAAATAATCATCAGAAAGATGTGAAGCGGTACTTCGCAAGGAGTTTGGACTTTCATAGGTGGGCACGAAATTGCCTCCCCCGCCGGGCCGGTTTTTTACATCATAAGAGGCATTGCCAAAAAGGAGCAGATAACGTGGATAGCCTTGATCCCTGCCACGATCATACAGCATTTTCATAAAATCGCGAATGGCGGTAATGTCCTGAATGCCAGACGAAAATTCATTGTAAATCTCCGGAAGCAGCACCACTGCAACAGAAATTTCACCTACATTATTGTGGGCAGCAGCCAGTCGGTCTGCCTCTGCTTTAAATTCGGGAACGGTTACAATAATCATATCATAGTTGCCTGTCGCATGCAGGTTTTGATTCCTGATCTTTGCGCCCTTTTCAATGGAAAGGAAAGCGGTGCCATCGAAAGCAACCATTTCGACCAGTCCGGCCGTATTGCGAACCAATTTAACCTGATCGCCCTCCCGTTGTAGAGGAATATCTTTAGGACGAAGCGGATTGGTAACATCCCAGATGACGGCCTGCTGTGGCATATTTTTCAGGGTAAAACGGGTAATGCGCTCTGGCCCGATAGAGGTGGGATCACGGAAAGCAAGCTGCCCACGGCCAAAATCCAGCCCGCACCGCACATTCAACGCCATATAATCCAGCCACGCAAAATCGTTGGTACTTGAAGGTGTGAATTGCCACTGTAAATCTATGGATGGGTACGACGGCTCAAACGTCAGCGTTTTGGTTACATCCAGGGCATAATCATATTTGCCAAGTTTCGGGACTGAACTGTTGCCAATATTCTGACCATTTGCAAGAATATTGAATGAAATGCTGCTGTTCAGAGAGCGACCGGCAAGACTATACTTCAGGGTTGCATTTTCACCTTCAATCATATTATTAAAGTTAAATGCAGGCAGCCGGTGTGTACGGCTATAATAATCCAGTTTATCACTGTACCATACGCGTCCGCTCTGTGTCAGATTAAACTGATCCTTTTCATAAACAGCTACATCAGTATAGGCATCAGAAAAATAGTTGGGGTTACCGTAAGTGCTGTTGTCAGAGCTGATACGCAAACCAGGCAGCAGCCCAATGGAAAGAAAGTAGGCGGCTTTGTCGGCATAAAGATGCGTGAGGTGTTCCATACGTCCGCTCAGCGGACTGTAGGACCAGCTTAGGGTACCCTGACCATAAAACAGGATGTAATCGCCCTGTTTAAATGTTCCGGGGACAGCCGTAACCACCTGAATGGCATTTTCCACAATATCGTCATTCGGATTGTTTCCGGCGGTTTCACTCAGCAGTTTTCCTCCATTACCAAATATCCGGATCATATCGGGATTTATCTGCGTCATAGCTACTCCCATATTCTTCAGATCATCATAGGTTATACGATAAATGCCCGATTCATTGATGTGGAACTTATACCAGTTGCCCATGGAGAGCTCTGAATTAAAGACATAAGACCGCACATTCCTGGTATTTACTTTATCCGTTAACTGCAGTTCGTATTCAAAAGAAGCCAGCTTCATTTTTGCACCGGTCAGTGGATCTTTGCTGAAGGGCATAAGTTCAAGACGGGCAATGGCGTTGCCATTTGCTGCAAGCATTTTAACGTCCCTGGCAACGGTATCGGGCCAGGCGTTTCCCTCTACCAGTGCAAGTTCCTGAGCGGTAAGCGGAATATATACCTGATTTCGTATGCTGACTGCTGAAGCTGTTTGACCCGGATCCAGCGGTATGTTTTTTGTAAACAGGGGCAATATATCTTCCGGCAGTGATGGGAACAAAGCACCCCTGAATGAAGGGGCATTGATGGAGGAATCTCCCCCCATAACCAAAGCGGTAGGTTGTTGCCACTCCAATGCCACCCGGGTAAATGATGATTGTGCCCACAGTACAGTGGGCAAAAGCAGCAGCGCCGTTACAATGGTCTTATATAGATTCTTTTTAAGCATAGGTTTTATATTCATTTACCTGGTAACCAATAATTTAAATGACTTTGATGCCGTATCACCTGAAGGGTTGGTGATGCTTACCTTGCCGATGTAAAATCCGGGATCAAGCGTTTGGCCGGTAGCAGAAATGCCATTCCATACGATGACATTGTTGCGGTATCCGTTTGCAAAAACATGTTGTTTCAACGAAATAACATTTACGCCCGAGAGCGAAAACAAATCGACCCTTGCCTGTAGCTCTACCTCCGATTGATTGTGTTCAATTTCCACCGTAAAACTTCCGCTGCTGGGATTGGGATAAACCAAAAGTTGACCAAGTTCAATTTCCCTGGAGGGAACCACAACAAACTGAATGGATTTTTCAGCCGAGTTGTTGTTGATGTCCCACACTTTTAAGGTAAGTTCATGGGGGCCTGCGGCAAGTTTAAACATCGGATAGCGGACAGAACCACGCTGATAAGTATCAACATCCGTTTGGTAATATTCGTTCAACACGAAAGGATAATTACTTTTTCCATCCAGCACGGCAACGATGTCGTGGCCAATGCTGTTTCCAACGGTATTTATTCCGCTTTCATCCTTAAGCTTAGCCAATAACACAGGGTTTTCATCGGTAAATCCCCCGGATCTGAATTTTTCATTATTTAAGTAAAGTTCTATTTCAGGTCCATGCGTATCATTGAGCACATCTTTACTCATGCCGCCCACGATGATTTGTTTGAAATAGCCTGCCGCATCCCGCTTGCCATCGCTTGCATAGTAGCTGATTTTTCCTGCGCCAAAGTTATAGGCAATATCTCTGGGAACGATAAAGGTGAAACTAAATTCACCATTTACGACCTTTACATTGCCTTTATAGATGATATTTTTGCGGATACTAAAAACCATGGGATTGAAAGCACCCCCGCCAAGGGTAGTTACAGAAGTTTCCTTATCAAAAATAGTAGGATAAACCATACCATTGAAGTCACTCAACAACTGACGATCAGCGTTGGTGATCCTGCCTGATATGGTTACACTTTGTAAGGCTTTGAGGGTATCGGCAACCCCAGGAATTATATCCACTCCATTTATGGCGACCGTTTCAACGGAATAAGTGGGATAGGCCATCTTCATGGCTGGATCGCCCAGCAGTACAAATTTCTTAATATTGACACCGGGACCCGTCATCTGTTTTGAAATTCTTATCAGATCTCCCAGGAAAGGAGCCTGTCCGGGCGTGGCCTGCAAAGCAATATTGTAAAAGTTACGCGTAAGGTTGTAATTCGGATTTCCCAACGTGGGCCGGGCGGTGGTAAAGAGCGCAATGCCTCCACCCTTTGGATTCAGAAAGATCAATTCACCGGCCGATACCCGGGCCGGGTCATCATAGCGGCTGAACTCACAGGTAGCCGTCATAAATACCGGCAAACGATTGTAATTGGTCCAACTGTTGATGTCGGCCACTTCAAGCACCTTCTCCTCGGCCCAGGAAGTTTCACCGCCATGCCCGGTGTAATTTACAATGAGTGCACCCTTGCTTACCCGCTGGTTAATGGCTTCTTTGGCTGCCGGAATACGCTGGCCGCCGGGAGTTGATACCTGCGGATAGGCATCAAGAAAAATCTTGTCAATATTATAATTTGGATAGGTAGTATCAATCATGGTTGCCAGGTTATTCGCCTGCATCATATGATCATTATAATCCTCATCATCTGCCACGAAGGCGATAACATTCCGCCAGTCGCCATGCATGGTTTCGTTATCCGTAGTATAATGTATAATCTTATCTACGGCCATTTTGGCTTCTTCGGGGGTGGTCACCACCAAACGGCCCACACCAATATCCATAATATCGGTAGTCAAACCGCCTTCATTGTCATCAATACATCCGAAGAAATCGTCGGTAGCATAGGTACTTACCGGATGCAGGGACTCTCTGGATTGAAACGTGGGTACAAAGTTGGTATTTCCCGCAAGTATATCTTTGTAATCGTAGGAAGCATCGCCAAAAAGCAGTAAAAATCGGGGCGTTTTACCTGCGGGCGCTTCCTTCCACAGCATCCGCATAAAATCGCGGATAGCACTTATATCCTGAGCACCGGATGAAAATTCGTTATAAATCTGCTGAGGTTGCACTATCAACACGCTCAGGTCATTGTGGTTTACATGAAAATCAGCCAGCCGTTGTGCCTGTTCCATAAATAAAGGATGTACTACCATTACCATATCGTGAGCGGTGAGTCCGTGCAGATTTTGGTTTTCCACCTTTTCGGTGAGGGCAGGTTTTAAATAGCCCTGGGCATCGGCGACGATATATTCGCGCAGGGTATCAGACAGTGCTTTAAAAATCCTGCTTCCACCGGAAGTGAGGGGTTCAATTTTGCCCGGGCGTAAAGGATCAGTCACATCCCAGATCTGATCCATGGAGGCATTGCCTGAAATATGGTATTCCACAATTCCACCCTGAACATTACTCCGGCGGAAAGCCAGTTGCCCTCCCTTAAATTCGAGATTGGCAACGGCGTTGACTTCTATATAATTAAGCCAGCCGGTTGAACTGTTCAGGGACTTGTTGAAACGAAGGGTAGCACCGGAAAAATTACCGCTGAACTCATAATTAAACCGCTGGGTTGAGATGTTGGCATATTGGTAATCCGGACCAATGATTATTTTCGGAAGAAACAAGGTATTGGTCTGCCCCGCTACGGTAAGGTCGAAAGAGACTGCAGCCGTGGAACGTGCCAGAGCACTCAGCCTTATACTTACCGGCTCAGCTTCGGAGCGTGAAAAGGGCCGGAACGTATAATCGCGTTTAGTTAACAAGTCAAACACATCACCAACCCAATATTTCCCCGACCATATAAGATTCATTTCCCGTGGGTTATATACGTCGTACCAGTTGTAAGTATTCACTATGCGGGTGGCGCTGCCCTGGGGCTGGGGAAAAGTGGGGATACGCAAGCCCCCGGAAGGAAGCAGGGTAATAAAATACCAGGAATAATCGCTGTAATAATGAACCTGATGATCAAATCTATCGTCATCGGCATTGTACTTCCAGGCCAGGGGTCCCTGTGCATAGAAAAGCAAATAATCACCCGGATTAAACACACCATCTCCCCCATCCGCTACATGAATGGCAACCTCGGGCAGATCATCATGTCTGGGCAGGCCCGCCTTTTCAGGCAACATTCCACCACCATATCCAAATATCCGTATGGCTGAGGAACTGCTTCCCTGAACATTCAATCCCATATTTTTTAAATCTTCATAGGTTACCTTATATATACCCGTTTCCGGGATGGCCATCTTAAACCATGGCCCGGAGTTGAGCACTGAGACGCCTGCATAATGCTGATGCTCTATATTTTCTATTTCACGACCCGGCTCTACTGACAATTCAAAGGAAACGAGTTTTTCCAGTTGGCCGGAAGCATTTTTTCGGATGGGATTTATGTAAACCCTGATTCCGGATGCTTCGCGGGCATGAAATGGCAAAGCTTTAACCCCGATTTCCAGCTTATCGGCTCCGCTTTGGATTACAGCAAGTTGCTCAATGCTGTCCAGCGCTACAAATCGCGGCTCAATCAGATTCACCTCAGGATGATTTGCGTTAAATCCCTCCAGATCAACAAACAATACCGGCAGTCCGTTATGCTCATCGATAAAGCAATTTTCCGCCCTTAAATACCATCTTGATGCTTGTTCATCATGGTAATCCTGAGCAGGAGCCAGCCACTTCACCTCATATTGAGCACTGAGTGGCAGAAAGGGCATTACAATTGCAAAAAAAGTCAATAAACAGTTATGATGTATTTTAAGGTTCATAGTTGGATGTAAAAAAAGAGGCTCCGATGAGGAAAAAGTGTTCTTAATTGCGTTAAAGTCAACAAGTACCGATGCATTAGGTTCATTGCTTCTCTGTTAACCCAATCGGAATAAACTTCTTAAATACTATTTCAAACGGTGATATACTAACGGAAGTATAAAACCGTTATTGCAGCAAATGGTGCTGATTTCTTACATTTTTTTAACATTTGGCCGATAATATCAAAATTATTCGTAATATTGGCTGCTGAAAAACACATGATATGAGGATCAAAATCTGCTTATTCATTGGGATGCTTCTCGCCACAAGTGCGGCATTCGCGCAGGATGTCTCCTTTTCGCAGTACTATGGAAATCCGCTCTATCTGAATCCGGCGCTGGCCGGGTCAAAAATCTGTCCCAGGCTCACACTCAACTATCGCAATCAATGGCCATCAATACCTGCAACTTTTGTAGATTATTCAGTATCGTACGATCAGTTTATTGATGCCATCTCCGGAGGTATAGGGTTAATTGTTGTCAATGAAAATCAGGCTGCAGGCACGTTAAACAGCACCTCCGTTGGCGCAATGTATTCGTTCAGGGTAAACCTGAGCAAAAATCTGACCATGAGCGCCGGTTTGCAGGGCGCATATATTCAGTCAAAGCTGGATTGGAATAAATTTATTTTTGGGGATCAGTTGGTCGGCGGTGATTTACTTGGACAGCTTCCCCCCACCGCAGAAACACCTCCCGACAGGTTAAATCTGGGTATGATTGATTTTTCCTCAGGAATTCTTTTTGGCTACCGTGAACGCTTATACGGCGGTATTGCCGCTCACCATATGAATCAACCCGACAATAGCTTCTATAGCAATGGCGATAGTAAACTGGACATGAAAATTACCGTTCATGCCGGTGCACTTATTGATGTTCGCCAGGGTTTACAAAATGGTGATGTTGAAGACCTCAGCGTTTCACCCAACATCATGTATCAGCAACAGGGTGAATTTCACCAGTTAAACTTAGGTATGTACCTCAATTTCTATCCCTTTGTGTTGGGGGGCTGGTTCCGCCATAATTTCGAGAATCCCGATGCCGTAATTGCCCTGATTGGTTTTATGCAGCCTAAATTTAAATTGGGTTATAGTTATGACTATACCGTGTCGCAACTAACCAACAATACCGGTGGCGCCCATGAGATTTCATTTACCTGGCAATTTGACTGCGGACAAAAAACTTTTAAACAAAAGGCAATAAAATGCCCACGATTTTAGTTAATCATACATTAAAAACAATACAAACCGGAAATGACCAGTAAACTCAACATCTGTCTGAAATTCACGCTCTTTGCTTCTGCACTGTTTATCATGGCATCGTGCTCCAAGGAATCATCGCGCACCACGGGTTGGGAATATAACAATTCGAAAAACGGAGGTTTTCAGGTAAACACCAAGTATGGCGATCAGCCATTGGGACCTGGCCTGGTAATGATTGAGGGGGGCACCTTTACCATGGGTCGCACCACCGACAATCCACTCTATGAGTGGGACAATATGCCACGCAGGGTGACCGTACCTTCTTTTTACATTGATGAAACCGAGGTAGCCAATGTCGATTATGTTGAATACCTGTATTGGCTGAGCCGTGTCTTTGGCACCGACTATCCTGAGGTTTACCGCAAAGCCCTCCCCGACACCCTGGTGTGGAGAGAGAAACTGGCTTACAATGAACCTTTGGTGGAAACCTACTTCCGTCATCCTGCTTACCGCAATTATCCTGTGGTAGGGGTAAGCTGGGTACAGGCCAATGATTACTGTATGTGGCGGACCGACCGGGTAAATGAAATGTTGCTTATCAAAGAAGGCATCCTTGATTTTGACCCCGATCAGCGCAACGAAAACAACTTCAACACCGAAGCATACCTTGCCGGTCAGTACGAAGGTCTGATAAACAAACCTTTGAAAGACCTTAATCCCAGCGGAACCGGAGAAAGAAGGGCCCGTCTTGAGGATGGCATTATGGTGCCAAAGTATCGCCTGCCTACCGAAGCCGAATGGGAATTTGCAGCACTCGGTTTGGTTGGAAACACCTTATATGAGCGCGTGGTTGAACGCCGTGTTTACCCCTGGAATGGCACCATAGTAAGGTCGGATGAGAAAAAATATTATGGACAGTTTCTGGCCAACTTTAAAAGAGGCCGAGGTGACTATATGGGAGTGGCCGGAAGCCTGAACGATGGCGCCGACCTGCCTGCCGAAGTAGCATCCTACTGGCCAAACGATTACGGTCTCTATAATATGGCCGGCAATGTTTCAGAATGGGTACTTGATGTTTACCGCCCGCTGACTTTCGAAGACATGGCCGATTATGCTCCATTCAGAGGTAATGTATTTACTACCAAACTTACCGACGAAAGTGGTTATCTGGCTCCAAAAGACAGTCTGGGTCGCATTCAGTACCGCGAAGTGACTACTGAAGAGAGTAAAGACCGCTTCAACTATCGCAGTGCAGACCAGATCAACTATCTGGATGGGGATTATCAATCCACCATAAATCCCGACTGGGTTTCTACACCTGCGGATACCGTCAGTACTACCAACATGATGTATGAGTATGGCAAAACTTCACTGATTTCAGATAACTCAAGGGTTTATAAGGGAGGTTCGTGGCGCGATCCCGCCTTCTTTCTCAGCCCCTCCACACGACGCTATCTTGATCAGAACCTTTCTACCAATTATATTGGTTTCCGTTGCGCGATGGGTCGCGTTGGCGGTGCCTATTCAGGTAAGAAATAATTTAAATTGCTACATAAAAAAAGTCCATTTGTGTTTACAAGTGGACTTTTTTTATGAATATATTTCATACCTTCGGACAATAATTCAGGCATATTATGGTTCACCTCACCCCAGACGATTTACTTTACCAGCACTTCAAAAAGCATCCCTACATCAGCACCGATTCACGCAAAGTGATGCCCGGAAGCATATTTTTCGCGCTTAAGGGCGATAATTTTGATGGTAACCTTTATGCCAACACTGCACTTGATCAGGGTGCATCCTATGCCGTAATCGACAATCCTGAAGTTTATCGGAATCAATTTAACCTGCTGGTTCCCGATGTGTTAAAAGCACTGCAGGCGCTGGCAATATTATATAGAAACAGCCTGAATATCCCGATTATCGGAATTACAGGCTCCAACGGTAAGACTACAACCAAAGAATTAATGGCCGCAGCTCTGGGCAGGCGTTATCCTGTACTGGCCACCTCAGGTAATCTGAATAATCATATTGGCGTGCCGCTAACCCTCCTCAGCATCAGCCCGGAACACAAAATGGCCGTGGTAGAAATGGGTGCCAATCATAGGGGTGAAATTGCTCATCTCTGCCAGATTGCCCGCCCTACTCATGGCCTCATCACCAATATTGGGAAAGCACATCTGGAAGGGTTTGGCAGTGCTGAAGGCGTGATAAAAGCCAAAAAAGAATTGTACGATCACCTGCGTAACCATGGAGGAACTGTTTTTGTAAATGCAGATGATCCATTGTTGATGAATCTCTCCCAAAACATGCACCGAATTACCTACGGCCAGGAACAAAATGCCAACTTTTGGGGCATTCCGAAAACTGAATCAGAGAGGGGTCTGGAAATAAGCCTGAATAATGATGAGCAAATTCAGACTCAGTTGGTCGGCAGTTATAACTTCCCCAATATTATGGCTGCACTCACCATTGCCCTGCACTTCAGGGTAAAAAGGGCACAGGCCATAGAAGCGCTTGCCGCTTACGAACCCCGAATGAACAGATCTCAACTGTTGCGAACAGCCCATAACCTGGTGCTGCTTGATGCCTATAATGCCAATCCCTCGAGTATGGAAGTGGCACTGCAGCATTTTTCAACCATGACCGGCAATCATAAAGTTTTGTTGCTTGGCGATATGTTTGAGCTGGGTGTTTCTTCAGCAGCCGAACATGACCATATATTGAATCTGGCCGTTGCATTAAGGGTGGAACAAATATACACCGCCGGCCCACTATTTATGCAGGCAGCACAAGCGTTTCCCAAAATTAAATCATTCGGGAGTACCGAATCGCTTCAGCAAAAACTAAGTAGCGAAAGACTGACCAACAAAACCATACTGATAAAAGGTTCAAGAGGCATGAAAATGGAACAACTGATTGAACACTTATAATTCAGCGCCATGAAAAAAGAATACCATGCCATAGGATTAATGTCAGGCACTTCGCTTGACGGACTGGATGTTGCCCATTGCACCTTTACATTTATGGATGATGATGTGACCTTTTCCATCAATGCAGCTGAAACTTTCGAATATACGGAAGAATGGACCAGAAAACTCCGGCAACTGCCCAATGCATCGGCACTTGAATTTTGTGAAATAAACAATGAATTCGGTCATTATATGGGTCGCCTTTGCAGGGATTTTCTGGGCAGGCATGAATTTACAACAGATTTAATTGGCAGTCATGGCCATACCATATTTCACGCTCCTGACCGGGGATTTACGGTTCAAATTGGCAGCGGAGCCACCATTGTCGCTGAAACCAACCTAACCGTAGCCTGTGACTTCCGTAGCCTGGATGTTGCGCTGGGAGGGCAAGGAGCCCCATTGGTACCCATTGGCGACCAACTTCTTTTTTCAGCATACGATGCCTGTCTCAACATTGGCGGCTTTTCCAATATTTCATTCAACCAAAATGGTACGCGCCTTGCCTTCGATATTAGTCCGGCCAATTTTATTTTAAATCATTATGCTGAATTCCTCGGTAAACCCTTTGATGAAAATGGAAATTTTGCCAGATCGGGCAAACCCATCCCTGAACTATTCAACCAACTGAATCAACTGGAGTTTTATGCTTTAAGCGGGCCGAAATCACTGGGTAGCGAATGGATTTATAGCCGGCTTCTTCCAATAACCGATAAATATACGGACAATATACCTGACCTGCTGGCTACGCTTACCCAACACATTGCTCATCAAATTTCACGGCATCTGCCGATGGATAAAAACAAAAAAGTGCTTACCACCGGAGGCGGAGCATTTAACACCTACCTGATTGAATGTTTGCAGGATTATGCACCGTGCACCATCGCTGTGCCCGATGAGATGCTGATTCGATATAAAGAAGCGCTGGTTTTCGCATTATTGGGTGTGCTGAGATTACGGGGTGAAATCAATTGCCTGTCCAGTGTTACAGGGGCCCGTATCAATAATGTGGGCGGAGCATTGTGGCTTCCGCCAGAAAAAATATAGATGTTTGTTTTGAACTATTGTTCATTATTCATACCTTTGACATTCTCTTTCTGTTCCACTCAACATAGTGAAATGGTTAGTTACGGGCATCACTATTAACTTTTTATAATTGAATCGCACTGCTAACATGTTGAAATCATCATTCTTTGCAGGAATAGTTTTAATGATTTATGTCCTGCATCCGTTTTATTCATTAAAAGCACAAAATGAGCCGAAGGATGCCATAACCCTTCCTGCCGTTGAAATCCTTGACAGCACCATAAACCGGCTTTCCCCGCGAACCAGCATCGGCCAACTTGAGATGCAGAGTTATCCAACCAATGACATAGGCGAAATGCTTAGAATGGAACCCAATGTAAGTGGTATAAGGCGTGGAGGTTATGCGGTGGATCCCGTTATCCGGGGATTCAGGTATTCACAGTTGAACATCAGCCTGGATCATGGCATTCATATTGAAGGCGGATGTCCAAACCGCATGGACCCGGTGCTTGCCCATATAGATAATGATATGGTGGAACGCATTGAAATTACCCGTGGACCCTATGAAGCAGCCTATGGCCCCGTGCAAGGAGGATCAGTGCGGTTGATAACCATTCCTGAAAGGCGGTTTGGACCGGCAAAATTTAAAGTGAAGTCTGTTTCAGGCTTTGATGCCAACCGTTCCGGATGGCGTCAGCACCTGGCAATCACCCATACTTCGCCAAAGCTGTTTGTTAAAGCAACTGGGGGTATCAAGGATTATGGTAACTACACCGATGGCAATGGCAATGAATGGGAAACTGCCTACAAAAAAAGAGACCTTTCTCTTGATATGGGCATAAAAATTTCGCCCAGCGATGAAATCCATGTTGCCTGGAAAGGTTCCTTTGGGAGAGAGGTTATGTTCCCCGCTTTGCCCATGGATGAGCTCAAAGACAATACCCATATTCTAAATCTGCAATATACACACCTAAACCCCGGGAAACCCGGGCAATCATTGGATATAAGCACCTGGTATACGGATGTATATCATGAAATGGGCAACAAATTCAGGCCTCAGTTCAGTCAGGTAGTCCCGCCTTACACCGGACGAATGCAAACATTGGCAAAAGTGGATGCTGCCACGGCCGGAATGAGGCTGAATGTGGTGAAAAAAAAAGCTACAACCGATATCAATTACGGTATCGATCTGAATTATGCAGCAAAAGATGGCACGCGCCATATGAAAATGATCATGGAAATGGATGATCAGATTTTCGTGTCACAAAAATATTTCAATCTGTGGAAAGACGCCTGGCTGCTGAACTCAGGATTGTATGGAAACGTCAGTTTCAGGAAGGAAAAATTTATTTTCAATATAAATGGCCGTTTGGATTATAACTACAGCAATTCAAACGACACCCTGTCCCTGAGTAGCAATGAACAGCGCTGGTTTGAGGTTTCCCCTCAAGACCGGGTATTGTGGAGTGTTTCAGGTATTTCAGCTTACTATTTTAACAATCGAAGCAGTGTAAAAATGGGATTGGCCAGAGGCGCACGTTCACCCGATTTGCAGGAAAGATACATTAAGTTTCTGGCGACCGGCGCTGACAGCTATGATTATCTGGGTAATCCTGCACTCCAGCCCGAAGTAAATTATCAGCTTGACCTGATGCTCGACTACGAAACCAACAATGTGAGGATTTATGCCAATATATTCAGGAGTGAAGTTCACAACTTTATCACCGGCAAATTGCTGCCTCCTGATCAGATTAAGCCGGTTAGCATGGGTGCTCCGGGAGTAAAGCAATTTACCAATATTGATCGTGCGGTGTTCATGGGTTTTGAGGCAGGTTTAGGCGCCAGTTTTTACAAACGGTTCACTTTTACCCTGAATGCCGGT
>Ga0265295_1004972_pt1 | contig 17430 bp, 9 predicted proteins | sample Munlansysbiofilm_FD_192503 | JGI IMG/M metagenome (GOLD analysis project Ga0265295, IMG submission 192503) | Leachate microbial communities from a municipal landfill in Southern Ontario, Canada - Methane capture system biofilm | ecosystem: Engineered > Solid waste > Landfill > Unclassified ...
ATAATTTTTGTTGTATCAGCATCGCCACAAAGTCCTTCAATTGTATAAATAACCTGATGCTCTGCTGCTCCTGCTTCTTGTGGATTAAAAATCCCAAATAGGTTTACAAAAATACCATCCCAGACACCTCCATCTTGAGCTGCTATTAACTGAACAGGATCATCTTGGTCAGTAAGAGTATCAACAGGAGTTATTGTTGCATCTGCCCATCCAGCTACTGTAATGTATATAGTATCTACATCTGAGCACGCCCCTATATAAGAATATATTATTTCATGTGTACCAACACCAGCCTCATAAATGTTAAATTCACCTGTAAGAGAGTTAACACTTTCTCCATACCAAACACCTCCAATAGGAGTAGCAATTAATTCAATAGTGTCATTATCATAGCAATAATAATTATCTGTAGTGCTTATTGTAGCAGGGATTTTTTCCAAAACCTCAACAGTAATTTCGGAACTATCACTACATACACCTAAAATCGTATATTGAATATTGTGACTACCAATTCCAGCTAAAATCGGACTAAATAATCCTGAGGTGTCCACAATAGCAGTTCCGCTCCATAACCCACCTTCTTCAGCAGCTTCAAGAAGAACAGCAGGTGCATCTTCACAAAAAGATCCAGTTGGAGTAATTGAGGCATCAGGCGACTGGTTTACTACAATTTCTATCTGATCTGAATCTCCACATGTTCCTATCAGTTCATAAGTAATAGTGTGATTCCCTGCTCCAGCAATTATTGAATTAAATGTTCCTGTATTTTCGTCAGTAATTCCAGAACCAGTCCATGTTCCACCAGCACTACCGGCAGTTAGAGTAATAATACCATCATTTGTACACATTGGGTCAACTTCGTCAATTGTTGCATCAAAATTTTCAAGAACACTTATGTGAATTGTATCACTATCAAAACAAGCATTGCTAATTATGTAAATAATTTCGTGTTCACCAATGCCTGCAAGATCTGGATTAAAAACTCCAGCATTAACATCTGTTATGCCAGCTCCTTCCCACACTCCGCCATCTTCTACAGCAGTAAGTGTTATTGGCTCTGATGCTCCCAAACAGAAAGGTCCAGCAGGATTAATTGTCGCATCAGGTGCTAATAATACTATAATATAAGCATCATCAGATACATTTCCACAGACACTATAGTAATTATAAAAAACCTGATGAGTTCCCTGTCCAGCAACTTGAGGCGAAAACACTCCAAGACCAGAATTAATAATACCAGGTCCACTCCATATTCCACCATTTACAGTAGCTGTAAGAATAATTGGTATATCATTCGAGCACAAAAGATCAATATCATTTATAGCAATTGTGGAAATTATAATCACATTTACAATTGCTTCTGTTGTACAGCCATCAGAATCCATATACGTTATTACGGTGGATCCAGCAGCTATTGCAGTAACCACTCCCAAATTATCGACAGTAGCAATATCTGTATTATTAGATGTCCATGGTGTTGTTAGATGAGGAGTTCCCGAGCCTGTTAAACTTGTCGTTAGCCCAATATCACAAATAATTAAATCTCCGCTTACCTCAGGTTCTGGCAATATTGTTAATAAAACAGGGATTCTGTCACTGGAACATCCATTTTCTAAATCGATTGCAGCAGCATAATAAGTATAAACTCCTGATTCAATTACATCGGGTGTGAAAGATGTTGTAGCTGAAGCTAATGGTATTCCTCCGAATTGATTACTATACCAATTTATCTGATAATCTTCAGCTGGTAAAGGAGAATCAACTGTTAATGCAGGATTAGTTTCGCCCAAACATACTTGCTGATCTTGAAGATTAGTAGGTTCATCTACAACTATTTCTTGGCAGCTACAGTCGGGTGCAGGAATAAACAAATTAGTTACACAAGCAGTATTATCAGCTGTTATCGTTACATCAGAGTCGATAGGGATATTAATTACACTCAATCCATCGATAGTTCCTGCTGTTGTGGAAATAGTGCCTGTAGTATAAGTAAATTCTACTGTATAGGTCAAAAATCCTGCATCACAATATATATCAGTTATTACTAAATCTGTGTTTTTATAAATGCTTAATTCAAAGCTTTGTTCATTATCGCAAATTCCTTGTATATCATATATGTGTAATGTCATTGGATATGTTGGATAATCTGCGAAATGTATTATATCTCCTGCATTATAAGCAGTTCCGCCAGCACCACTTTCAGTATAATATGATTGATTTCCTGTAAGGAAATTTCCTTGAATCGCAGGCAGTTGGAATTGATTACATACAGATTGATCTTCGACCTCTGTAATTTGTGGAATTTGGTACATAGTTAAACTAAAACTTTCTTCGTCTGCACAAACACCATTTATGTCATATATAAATAATGTTACGGGGTATAAGCCAAAGTCTGTAAAATTTAGAACATCTCCACTGTTATAAGATGTACCAGCACCATCAGGTAAAGTATAGTAAGTTTCATTTCCGCTAAGATATGTTCCTGTAATAAGAGGTAACTGAAATAAATCACAAAGTACCTGATCACCTAAGTTGTCAACATCAGGAAACATTGATATAGTCAAGTTAAAGCTCTCTTCATCCGAACAAGGACCTTCTGCATCATAAACATATAATGTAACAGGATATGAAACAAAATCTTCATAATTGAGAACTTGTCCAGCATTATAGGAGGTTCCTAATCCGCCACTTTCAGTGTAATAAGCTTCTGCTCCTGTCAAATCAAGTCCTGTAATAGCAGGCAATTCATAGCTTTCACAATGAGATTGGTCAGCAAGATTATCAATATCAGGCGTTTCATACAGTGTTAATGTAAAGCTTTCTTCATCAAAACACCCGTTATTATTATCATAAATATAGAATGTTACAGGATATGATGAAAAATCATCAAAATCTATCAAGTCACCAGCATTATACATAACTCCGCCACCGTTTGTTTCTGCAAAATAAGCCTGATTTCCTGTTAGATTTACTCCTGTAATAACTGGAAATTCAAAAATTTTACACGGATTTTGGTCTTCTATATCATTAATATCTGGAGCGGTATAAAAAGTTATTGTAAAACTATTTTCAACCGTACAATTAGGTACTGTACCGCTTTGCCCAAACACATAAATAGTAGTATTCTCAATAATAGTTGTACCAACTGAAACAGGATCTACGCCGCCTGAACTTAAAAAATAATTACCGCCAATTGTTAAGACTGGTAAATCATAGTCATCACAAGATATTACATCTGCAGGATCATCAATTGCAGGAGGTTCATTTACAGTACTAGTTACGGATTCTCTGTCGCTAAAACATCCAGGCATAGCATTATCTTCTGCATCAACATAATAAGTTGTTGTAGTTGTCGGATAAACAAAAATTTCTTCTCCAGAATTAAAAGCAGTACCTCCAACTGGCTCAGTATAATAATTATAGGTTACATCTATACCTGAACCAGATGATGAAATTGTTACTTCTTCTCCTGGGCAAATTGTCATTGGATCTGCGTCAACAACAGGAGTTAGAATAGGATCACATAATATTACTTCACAAAGTGTTGTAACAGTTGGAGTAAGATCATTTAATGCAGGATTAATAAAATCAGCAGGTTTTGCAGTGGATAGAAATATCGTTGGAGTAATAGAATTTAATATAGGAGAATAAGCAGTAGGTTCAGGATTATAAGTACCTTCGGGACATTCTGGATTATTCATACTTCCGTTTTCATCAGATTTAGTCATGTGATAACTAAAAGCACCCATATCCATAGATTGCATAAAAATAAAAAAACTATTATCACCAGTAATCCCGCCTTTTGGTAATAAACCGAAACTTAAATTAATTTCAGAAGAAGTTGATGTAAATGTATTGGCTAATAATACACTTCCGTCATTTTTATTTATTCTTGTTGCTGAAGCATGAATTTCCATTAATGAATATGTATGAAAATACGTTCCTATAAGTGCATAGTTGCCATCCGACATTTCAAAAATTTCTGAATAAGCGATAGGTTCGGCTGCAAATAAACCATAAGGGGGGAAAGGAATTGTAGAATATTGATATTGATTATTATATTTTTTACCAAATGAAATAGTTGGTGTATTTCCAGTTCCATTAATTCTTAAAATAAATCCGTAGTCTCCGCGATATCCTGTCATCAGAACCTCTCCAGTTGATAAGGTAATTATATCTTCGATGACTTCTGATTTATTTGCATCACCAAAAATCCTACAATAAACGTAATTCCCATCAGTATCAGTCTTAATTACAAGACCGTCCCGAGGGTAATTGCCGTCTTCATTTAATGTGCCACTCCCCTGTGAAGTTGAACCAACAAATATATATCCGTCAGTAGTTTCAGTTACATTATAAAATTGGTGTTCATCATCATTTGGAACAACAATGTGAAAAACTTCATCCCAGATATTATTACCTGTTGCAGCATCAATTTTAATTGCAAAAGGCATAACAGAATCTATAGGAGCTGACGAAACATTATCCCAATAATGGGATACTCCCCCACAAGCTAAAAATTCTCCGTCTGAGGTTTCGATAACTTTATTTATCCATTCTGATGATGATACACTCTCATGATCAGGGAATTGGTATTTGGAAGACCAAAGGATATTCCCATCTTCATCAAGACGCACCAAAATTGCACCAGGACTAGTTTCTCCAGCGACTAAATATCCTCCGCCCAAAGAAGAACTTATTTCAATCACATCATATAAGATTGTAGCAATTGAGAATCCTCCAATTTTTTTAGACCAAATTACATTTCCATGCTCATCAATCTTTGTTACGTGTCCTGAAAGAACAGGTATTCCTCCAGAATTATATCCACAAAAAACAAAATCTCCCGATGATGTTTGGATTATTCTTCCAGGAAAATCCATCATCGAAAAACTGTAGTTTTTTCTAAAGGTATTTCCATCAGCAAATGTATAACCAATAAAAAAAACAAAAAATAATACTGTTAAAATAGCTCGCTTTTTCATATTATATGGTTTTATATTTTATACATGGTTATTATTATTATACAATAATAACCATATTTGATTAATAATAAAAATATATTTGAAGAATTCTGTAAATTAATCATTAAAAAGACATACCAAACCACTGTCTATTGGTATTTGACACAAATTTTGGTAAGTAATCATACCTAATTTAATATCAAAACGACCGAGATAAATATAAAATATTTTTCTCAAATATTATTTCGCAAATGATAAGTTTAATAAAATTGACGATAAGAACTCTATTTTTTTACCACCTCAATTTCTACGCTATTAGCTGTTAATCCTTTAGCATTAGCTTTTAATTTGATTGTTCCTTCTTCTTTTGTACTGCGAATAATTGCAAGACATTTTCCGTTAAAAGCACTATGTTTATTTGCAATAAATGGTTCATGACATGTTGGGTCTCCATTACCAACAGCAATAATTTCGCCTGGACCTTCGATTTCAAAATTTATCATATTATCTGCTCTTGGAACAAATAGATTATTTTTATCTAAGATATTAACTGTTACAAAAACTAAGTCTTCGCCGTCTGCAATTATTGTTTTTCTATCAATTTTAAGTTCTATTTTCGATGCTTTCGATGCGGTTTTCATAATATCTTCTGCCCATTCTTTTTCATTTTTCCAAACTTTAACTTTTAACTCACCTGGCTGATAAACAACATCATCCCACTGAATACGATATTCAAACTCTCTTTTTTTTCTTTTTCCAAGAGATTTTCCATTAAGAAACAATTCTGCCTCATCTCCTGAAGTATAAACATGAACAGGAACATTTTTGCCAAGTCTTTCTGGCCAATTCCAGTGAGGTAAAATATGAGCCATAGGTAAATCAGGTCTCCATTTTGCTTGATAAATATAGAAACGGTCTTTTTTGAAACCGCATAAATCCATTATTCCAAAATAGCTACTTCGTGATGGTACTTCGTCAGCACCAAATTCGTCCAATCGCTTCCGTAGTGCTTTAATTTCAGCAGAATCGGTATAATTAACTAAGTCAGTTATATCTCTAAAGTATGGAGTTGGCTCACCTATATAATCAAATCCAGTCCACACATACTCACCCATTACTCGAGGATATTTCTCAAATAACTCAAATTGCATGTCAGGATTCGACCCCCAACCAGGATATTGTACGTCGTAAGATGACATGTGGAATCTCTTTTTACCAGGCAAATTATCATCAGCAGGTCCATTTACAACTGGAAAAAAGTACTCCCCTCTTGAACTTAAACAAGAAGTTGTTTCATTCGCAACAAATGGAACATGAAATAAAGTTGAATCACTAAAGAATTTTTCGTAAGACCAATGGTTATAATTATATCCAAAAACATCGAGTGCATCTAAAAATCCGTTATATGCAGAAACTGGCCAATTGCAACCCGAAGTAACAGGGCGAGTATGATCCAATGTATGAATAGTATTTACCAATCTTTTAGCCAAAGCTGGTTTATGTTGATCGGGAATTTCGTTGCCAATGCTCCACATAAATACTGATGGATGATTTTTATCTCTCAGTACCATCGCTTTTAAATCTTCGACATGCCAATCATCAAAATAAATACTGTAATCATTTTCTTTTTTTCTGGTTTGCCAAGTATCGAAAGCTTCTACTTGCACAAGAAAACCCATTTTATCACATAAATCTAATAATTCTGGGGCAGGAGGATTATGGCTTGTTCTGATAGAATTACAGCCCATTTCTTTCAAAATTTCTAATTGACGTTCGGCAGCTCTTGTATTAAACTTTCCACCTAAAGGACCTAAATCATGGTGGTTACAAACACCTTTAATTTCAACACTTTTGCCATTTAATAAAAAGCCTTTATCTGCTGTAAACTCAATAGTTCTAAAACCAAAATTTGTAGTTTCTTCATTTATAAGCTTCTCTCCTTCATAAACAGAGGTTATGGCTTTATACAAATATGGCTTCTCAATACTCCACAACAGGGGCTTTTGAACTATAATCTCAATTCCTAATGTTTTTAATGATTGAGCTGACAAAGTAGTTTTTATCATTTTTGATTCTGCAACTTTCTGATTATCTGCATTATACACAACCGCTCTAATTTTAACATCTGAAGTATTATTGCGGCTATTTTTAAGATTCACTTGCAAATCAATCATAGCCTCTTCTTCTGTAATTTTTGGCGTAGTTAAATAAATACCCCAATGATCGATATGTACAGAATTTGTTTTTGCCAACCATACATTTCTATATATTCCAGCTCCAGGATACCAGCGAGAACCTAAGTTTTCAGTATCAAGTCTTACGGCAATTATATTCTTTTTTCCAAACTGGATATATGGAGTGAGATTAAATCTAAAAGAAGTATAGCCATAAGGCCATTCACCGACAAATTGTCCATTGAGCCAAACTTTTGCATTTGCCATTGCTCCATCAAAATCAATAAATATCTGCTTATCTTTTTCGTTTTCGGAAACAACAAAGCTTTTCCGATACCACCCAACTCCTTGCCACGGTAGTAATCCAGTTTCATTCACTAAATCATCACGAAATGGCCCCTCAATACCCCAATCATGTGGGAGGTTTAAAGTTCTCCAATCGGCATCTTCAAAAATCACTTTTTCCAAACCTTCTGGCTCAATAATTACTTGTCCTGGCTTTTCAGGATGTTTACCAAATCTTTCAAACTTCCAATTGTCGTTAAACTTTTCTTTTGAAAAATCATTTGAATTTTCTTGTGAAAATCCCACAAAACTTAAAAATACTAATATTATTATAAATATTTTTTTCATTCTATTTATAGATTATTTTTAATAAATATCAAAACTAAAAAAGTTTCAATACAGTTAAGGTTCAATAAATTATTAATTTATTAAACGAGAAAGATTTTTGTGAAAACACTTATATTTTGAACAAGAACTAGGTTATTACTTTCTCTAATTAATTTCTAATCAGTTTCAAATTTAATAACGCTTGTAGGACAAATATCTACAGCTTCCTTAATTTCATCCTCATAAAGCGAGAAGTCCACCCCTTCAATCACAATCATTTTATCAGGAACCTCAAACACCATTGGTGCAACTGCTTCACAGCTTCCACAAGAGATACATTCATCCTCAGTTTCATCTAACCAAACTTTAATTATTGCCATAATTTTATGTATTAGTATGTATTAATTTATAAAAATATAATATTATAAAACCCAAATATATTAAAAAAAACAAATTTACAATTAAATATTAAACTTTTTTATTTCTACTCTTTCCTTAATTTCATAGGCATCAAAACCAAATTTCTCCCATGTTTTTTTACCAATCTCATTATTAGCAAGCACAGATAACTCTATATAAATTATATCCTTAGCTTTAAACCATTTTTTTAGTTCCAATAAGAATTTAGTAGCAATGCCAAGCTTACGAAATTCTTCTAATACAAATACATCATTTATATACCCATTTTTAGAGATTTTAAATATTGGCGATCTGGTTTGAATTTCAGCTACCGCATATCCAAGCAACTTTTCATTCTTTTCTGCAACAAGCAGCAGCTTGTTTTCAGAATTTAGAGAGCTTTCCAAAAATTTTCTGTATATTTTATCGGCATTTTCAATAGGAGTAAAATATGGGTCAATCTTAGAATGTTGTTTTAATAAGATGTTTCCATATTTTGTTAATTGTTCAATATCTTTCTGTTTAGCTTTTCTTATTTTCATATTATTTTAATCTATCTATTAAATTTAACTTCACAAAATATTTTGCCACTCACAAGTTAAGATTTGGAACACTTTGTTGTTCAAATTACCACAAACTCAAATATAAGTTTCCAAATTTGTAAATTATATTGATTATACAATTATTTTAGGCTTCTACTAGTGTTTTCGAGATTTTAAAATTCGTTATTCCATCGAGGTAAACGCCCATTAAATTCAAAAAACTTTTGCATTATTCTTGCTCCCACAAAAGCTGGAATATCTTGCGTATTTTCATTCATTGTGTCATACCAATAAATGTCTAATGCATCAATTTTTTCATCAATCAATTTTTGTTTCCATGATTTCTTTCGTGGTATTTTTCCAAATTGATGTCCATTAACAATTCTGTCGTAGAGTCCCCCATTAGAATGCATTATTCCTCCATCGCCCTGAACTATCCTAGAATAATCAATATAAACCAAGTCTATTCGCCCATTCTTTAATTCATGCACAATATAAACTCCACTTGCGTCCTTTGGTGCATTACAAACATCTTCAAGTTTTACTTTTGCAGTAAAAAAGAAGTGGTCATTGTTTTTGTATTTTCCTGATTCGTCAAACATATTTTAAAGTTATAAAGTTTTTTCTAGATTTGCAGATGCTCCATTCTTTTTCCTGCCAATGTCTTTTCACCAATTAGTTCAAATCCTAATTTTAAGTAAAGTCTTTTAGCGTATGGATTCTCTTTATCCACTAATAAACCTAATATTTCTTTTCTTTTATGCACATACTCATCAATCAAAAATTGCAATATTTTAGAGCCAATACCTTTGCCTTGCCTATCAGGTTGTACGCCAAGACAATCAATATAAAATTCTCCTGCTTGTGATTCATCTTCGGGCAAAAAATCTCTATTAAACATTGATTTAATCATTGCGACAACAGGTGCTCTTAGTTCTTGTAATTTTGCACCGTCATAAATACTAACTGCGGCAATAATACCTTCTTTACTTTCTACTACCCAACAGTTCTCATAGGAATATTGATTTGCTTTTTTGCTAATTAAACATTCTAAGACTTGAGTTGCATTTTCAAAAGAATTTTCTCCAATTAATTGACAAAATATGTCACTCATCGCTAGCATCATATATGCTGCAATTACTTTTGAGTCTTCTATTTTAGCTTTTCTTATTATCATTATATTTGGCACAAATATAATCAAAAAAATGCTGCATTTAGCAGCATTTAAGTTGATATCTCTCTCTCATCAAAATACATTATACATTTTTTGATTATTTACAAACTAACCAATTCCTTTACTCCTTTTCGAATACTATCAATTTCTTGAGTTGTTTCTACAATAAAAGAAACTATATTACTTTCACTTTCTATTTTATAGTTTTTGATTTTTGATTTTACAGCTTGAGTTCTTTGCTCGTACCCCTTTAGTTTAGTTTCAACCTTTGCTTTTGTTGCATCGTCCTTATCTTTTAGATCTGCTCTCACTTTAGCAATAGTTCTATCAACGTCAGATACTTTAACTGCCGAATCATCTTTAAATGCTTCATACTTTTCGATACTTTCTTTTTTTGCTTCCAGAAGCTTATCATTTACTTCATTTGCTTTTGCTAATCCTTTTTTTGCAGTATTTGCCGCACAACCAGTAAATAAAATAAGGCTTATTGAAAAAAAGGATAAACCAGCAATTAACATGATTTTTCTTGTTATGTTCTTCATTTTTATTATTATATTTTAAATATTAAACATTAGTTTTCAAAGATAACAATTATTTAATGAAATTGTTTTAGCAAGATTGCTATTTATCAGGGCAAACGCATACTTTTTCAAACAGTAATATTGGGATAAATTGTATATATCCCTTCGACAGGCTCAGGGCATAAACAATTTAAAATAATTATTCTATTTATGTTAAACTTAATAAAAAACGAAAAGCTAAAAGAAAACTGGAATGCGAATAATTTGCCTGAGATATTAAAATTAAAGTATGCGTTTACCCTGATTATACAGAGCGATTAAAACATTTGAAATAATCAAGTTTTGTATTAATATTCGAACTTATTTTGGAGTTATTCACTTTTACCCGTTTTCGTTTAAATTGCGACAAAAACTCGCTTAAATTCATACCATTTTGCTGAGAATAATGTATCGCTTTTACAACAGACGAGCTTAATACAACAGGATGTCCTCCTTTTTCCTCATACTCTGGCGATATATAATCAGCTTTATAACTTTCGTTCATCAATAAAGTTATCAGCTCTAAATCTAAAAATGGATTATCAACATTCGTAAAGCAAACAGGTTTTTCTAAATTGCACAATTCCACAGCTTTTTTCAATGAATAAAACTTTCCTAAATCAGGATTTTCATTAACCACAACTTTAAGGATATCTGGAAAGCTGAAATCTCTATCTATAATTTGCGAATTGTTAAGTTCATTAACTACCAAAATTATCTGTTCACAATTAGACTTAGCAAATTCAAGACTAATTTTTTCAACAAAACTTATTTCATCATCAAACATAAGCCCCCACTTGGGAACTCCCATCCTACTTGAATAGCCTGCCGCCAAAATCACTGCCGAAAAATCTTTACTCACAATTTTCAATTTTTGCGAAGATAGTAAAAATCAATTAAAGCTTTGTCAAATAATAAAGTATGGAGAATTGATGAAGCTATTTTGTTATCTGACAATCCCTAAAGTCATGCCAAAGCCAAAGAAGAACCGGATCAGCAATTTCTTTGATAGCCGTTAAATAAAAATTTACTAAATTTGCTGTCAAACTGAAACAAGAATAATATGACAGACAGATTTGACCCAATTGAGTTAAAACAATTACTACAAATAATCTTTACCGAGTTTGATAACAACAAAACTATCTTTGGCATACCTGAGGAATTGTTTTTTAAACCAAAATCCGAAAACCCATATAAGGCAAATGTTTTCAATCAAAATATCGACACTCCTATTGGTGTTGCAGCAGGACCACATTCGCAAATGGCTCAAAATATTATTGGAGCATGGTTGATGGGTTCAAGATATATAGAGCTTAAAACCGTTCAAACACTCGATGATATAGACGTTGCAAAACCATGTATCGACATGCAAGATGAAGGCTATAATTGCGAATGGTCACAAGAACTTAAAATCGAACAAAGTTTTAACGAATATCTTAATGCATGGATAATTATTCATCTATTACATAACAAATTTGGTTTCAACGGACAAGTTAATACCATATTTAATATGAGTGTTGGTTATAATCTCGAAGGAATTTTGAATGACAATATTCAGTGGTTTTTTGAGAAAATGAGCAATTGCAAAAACGAAATTGATACAAAAATTGAAGAAATTAAAGATATCTATCCTGAAATTAAAAAAATTAAAATTCCATCTAAAATTTCTGATAATATCACATTATCAACTATGCACGGATGCCCAGCCGATGAAATCGAAAGTATTGCAAGCTATTTAATGAGCAATAAAAAACTTCATACTTATGTTAAACTTAATCCTACTCTTTTAGGTCCAGAAATGCTTAGAGATATTCTTAACAACAAGTTGAATTTTCGAGCAATAGTTCCAGACATCGCATTTGAACATGATTTAAAATATCCAGATGCCTTAAATATCATCAAAACTCTGCAAGCAGTTGCAAAAAAAGAAAATCTGCAATTTGGACTAAAACTAACTAACACTCTTGAATCTGAAAACAATAAAGATGTATTTGGTACAGATGTTAATATGATGTACATGAGTGGACGCTCATTACATGCCTTATCAATAAATTTAGCAAACAAACTAAATAAAGATTTAAAGGGTGAGATTCCATTTTCATTTTCGGCTGGAGCAGATGCTTTTAATGTATCAAATGTTCTTGCCTGTGGTTTCAAAACTGTTACAGTAAGTTCAGATTTACTAAAACCTGGCGGATACATGCGTTTAAATCAGTATTTTGAGGAAATTCAAAAGAATTTAGACACTACTAAGGCATCTAATATACATGAATTCATCAGTAAAACTGCAACCGAAGAAAATTCAATAATTGCAATTGCAAAAAACCTTTCGGACTATGCAACAGAAGTTTTAAATTCTAAAAAATATAAACGCGAATACATTATAGCACCAAATATCAAAACTACTCGTGAGCTTAATGCTTTCGATTGTATATCAGCACCTTGCAAAGACACATGTGCAACAAATCAAGACATTCCCAATTACATGTATCATACTTCAAAAGGAGATTTTACAAATGCTTATGCAACAATTTTAGAAACAAATCCCTTTCCTGCTATTACGGGTATGATATGTGACCATTTATGTCAAAATAAATGTACTCGTGTAAATTATGACAATTCATTGCTAATTCGAGAAGTTAAACGTTTTATCTCCGAACAAGAAGAAGTAAAACGCAAAGTTTTTGGCAAACAAAACGGACTTCAAGTTGCTATAATAGGTGCTGGTCCCAGTGGATTATCGTGTGCTTATTACCTTGCACTTGCAGGTTTTTCGATAGACGTGTTTGAGTCCCAATCCAAAGCGGGAGGTATGGTTCAGTTTGCAGTTCCAGGTTTCCGTTTAACAGACGATGCAATTGACAAAGACTTTAAACGTGTTACAAACTTAGGTGTAAATATTAATTACAACACAAAAATTGATTCAGATAAATTCGAAGAATTAAGAAAAAATTACAACTATATTTATCTGGCTCCAGGTGCTCAACTTGCAGCAGATTTCAAACTCGAAGGAAATAAAACAAGCGGTGTTCTGGATTCACTTGATTTTCTTTTTAAAGCTAAAGTACAACAAAACACAGGTATTGGTAAAAATGTAGTTATTATTGGCGGCGGTAATACTGCCATGGACGCTGCAAGAACTGCATATAGACTTGTTGGTAAAGAAGGAAAAGTTAGCATTATTTATCGTCGTACAATCAATGAAATGCCTGCAGACCAAGGAGAAATAAAAGCAGTAATGGAAGAAAATATGGAGATTATTGAATTGGTTTCTCCTGAAAAAATTATTGTAAAAGATGGAAAAATTAAAGCTATCTTATGTAGCAAAATGAAATTAGGTGAAATCGATGCATCTGGCAGACCTCGACCCGTAAAAATTGAAGGTTCTGAATTTGAAATCCCTTGTGATACTATTATTCCTGCACTTGGACAAAAAATTGATATTGATTTTATCGATAATCATTTATTAGAATCCAAAAATGCAAGTTACCAAACTAAAATTGAAGATATTTTTATTGGTGGAGACGCTAAAAGAAATGCGGCAACTGCTATTATTGCAATCTCAGACGGAAGAAGAACTGCTGAAGAAATCATAAATAAAGCCAAACTTAATCTCGAAATTCCACATCTTGAAAGCAATAAACAAATAACAAAAAGAGAGTTAATGCTCAAACGAGCAATACGCATTGAGGCTCAACAATTAGTAGAAACACCTTTAAACAATCGTCAAAACTTTAATCTTGTCAGCAAAACTCTTGACGAAAAATCAATTATCACAGAAGCTAATCGTTGCCTTTATTGTGATGAAATTTGCAATATTTGCACAACAGTATGTCCGAACTTCGCAAATTACTCCTATGATGTTAATCCAGTAAAATATGATTTGCAAAAAATTATATTTACAAAAGACAAGTACAATCTTGTTAGTAACGGTATTTTTGAAGTAAAACAAAAATATCAAATTCTAAATATTGCTAATTTCTGTAACGAATGTGGTAATTGTAACACATTTTGCCCTACTAATTCGGCACCATATAAAGAAAAACCAAAAGTGTTTTTGACCAAAGAATCGTTTGATAATGCTCCACAAGGATACTATATGGATAAAGATAAACAAACAATTTATTACAAATTTGAAAATACTATTTCAGCTTTAACAGAGATAAATAATATTTATATTTTTGAATCTGAAGGAACAATTATTAGCCTTGATAAAAACTTTAAAATCCTTGATGTTACAGGCAATATGGCTAAAAATGAATTAGATTTAAAAATTGCTGCAAAAATGAGTATAGTAATAATAGGTTTGAGAAGTCTGTAATATTTTTTAAATTTGAATATTATAAATTTTAACAAAGATTTATTATGATAAAATTTACCTTGAATGGCGAAAAACAATCCTACACAGGCGACACTGAAAAGACACTTTTAAATTACCTCCGTCTGGAAAAGAATATAACATCCGTAAAAGATGGCTGCTCAGGACAAGCAACTTGCGGTGCATGTACTGTCGAAATTAATGGAAAAGCAAAATTATCTTGTGTAATAAAGATGAAAACTCTCGCAGGAGCAGAAGTTTTCACTCCCGAAGGATTCCCAGAATATGTTAAAGATGTAATTGCAAAAGCTTTTGTAAATAAAGGAGCTGTCCAGTGTGGTTTTTGTACTCCAGGTTTTATAAGCCGGACTAAAGTTCTATTACAAAACAATCCTAATCCTTCAATAGAAGAGATAAGAAAAGCAATAAAATCACATATTTGCAGATGTACAGGTTATAAAAAAATTGAAGAAGCCATTCAATTTGCTGGAGAAACAATACGAGAAAATAAAACACTTGAAATTACTAAAACAAGCGGTAAAATTGGTATTTCGCAACCAAAATATGATGCTTACAATACTGCATTAGGAAAAAGAGATTTTGTAGATGATATATTCCTCGAAGGAATGCTTTATGGAGCATTAAAATTTAGTGATTATCCTAAAGCAAAAATTGTAAAAATTGACACAAGCGAAGCCGAAAAAATTAAAGGAGTTCATCGTATTTTTACTTCTAAAGATATCCCAGCAGAAAAAAAAGTTGGTCTAATATTTAATGACTGGCCTGTAATGATTGAGGAAGGAAACACTACCCATTATATTGGAGATGTTATTGCAGGAGTAGTGGCAGATTCAGATGAGATAGCAAGAAAAGCAGTTGCTCAAATTAAAATAGACTACGTAGTTTATAAACCTGTAACTGATGTTTTCAAAGCGATTGATGGAGATAGAGTACATCCCGAAAAACCGAATAATTTTGACACAACTTGTTTTACAATAGGGAATGCTAACGAAAGCTTAAAAAAATCTAAATACACATCAAAAGATCACTACGAAACTCAAAGAATAGAACATGCGTTCTTAGAAAAAGAAGCAACAGTTGCACGTCCTGATGGCAAAGGTGGAATGGAAATATTTAGCCAAAGTCAGGGAGTTTATGAAGACAGACGGCAAATTGCAATGATACTTGGACTAGCAGAGGAAAAAATCCGCGTTATTTTAGTTCCTAATGGTGGCGGTTTTGGTGGCAAAGAGGACTTAACTGTACAAGGACACACCGCAATGTTTTCATATCTACTAAATAAACCTGTAAAAATAACATTAACACGAGAAGAGTCTATCAGGTTACACCCAAAACGCCATCCTGTTTTTATGAATATTGAACTTGGAGCTGACGAAAACGGAAAACTAACGGCTTTAAAATTACGTGCAATTGGCGATACAGGAGCTTATGCATCGGTTGGCATGAAAGTAATGGAACGAGTTGCCGGACATGCAGCAGGCGGATATTTTATTCCCGAAATTGATATTGAAGCAAAAACCGTTTACACAAATAATATTCCATGCGGTGCAATGCGTGGTTTTGGTGCTAATCAAGTTACTTTTGCCATTGAAAGCTGCATAGACGAAATATGTAAAAATGCAGGATTTGACCGCTGGCAATTTAGATACGACAATGCGCTTGTTGACGGATTAAGAACATCAACAGGTCAAAAAGTTTTTGGCGTTGGCATCAGAAAATCTTTAGAAGCTGTAAAAGATGACTTTAACAATGCTAAATATGCAGGATTAGCTTGTGCAATTAAAAACTCCGGCGTTGGAAACGGGATGATTGACGAATCAAAAGTTAAAATTGAAATAATATCTGAAACCCACATCAAACTACATCACGGCTGGACAGAAATGGGACAAGGAGTGCATAATATGGCTTTACAAACATTGTGCGAAGAAACTTCTGTAAATCCCGATATTATTGAAGTAATTGTTGATACCGAAGCACAAATAAAGACTGGTATGACTACATCATCACGTGCTACAGCTTTAGTTGGATTAGCAATAATAAATGCAGCAAAAGGATTAAAAGAAGACCTTAAAAGAAAATCCTTAAAAGAACTTGCAGGTAAGACTTATTCAGGACAATTTGTTTGCGACTGGACAACCAAACCAGGTGTTACAGACAAAGAACCAGTAATTCACTACTCGTATGGTTACGCCGCACAAGTTTGCATTCTTGACGACAAAGGAAATATTACAAAAATGATAGCCGCTCATGACGCAGGAAAAATAATGAATCCAATGCTATTTGAAGGACAAATTGAAGGAGGCGTCCACATGGGACTTGGATACGCTTTAAGCGAAGACTTACCAATGAAAGACGGTTACCTTATAAGTGATAAAATGAAAGATTTACAAATACTTCGTGCACACGAAACTCCTGAGATTGTAGTAAAAGGAGTTGAGGTTAAAGACCCAATCGGACCTTATGGAGCAAAAGGAATTGGCGAAATTGGATTAGTACCAACCGCAGGAGCAATTGCAAATGCATTTTATGCTTATGATGGAATTAAAAGAACAAAACTGCCTATGAAAAGGAGGTAGAGTTGGGAGTGGGGAGTGGGGAGTTGGGAGTTGGGAGTTGGGAGTTGGGAGTGGGGAGTGGGGAGTGGGGAGTGGGGAGTGGGGAGTGGG
>Ga0265295_1004974_pt1 | contig 17424 bp, 16 predicted proteins | sample Munlansysbiofilm_FD_192503 | JGI IMG/M metagenome (GOLD analysis project Ga0265295, IMG submission 192503) | Leachate microbial communities from a municipal landfill in Southern Ontario, Canada - Methane capture system biofilm | ecosystem: Engineered > Solid waste > Landfill > Unclassified ...
CAACCTGTTAAGTTTTCTTGGGGTAGGGCGACTGGTATTTTGATTTGAGGATTTGAGGATTTGAGGATTTGAGTCCCGAATCGTCGTTCCTCCTCTCGGGATTTCGCTACGCTTAAGATTTGATGAGGTGTTGAATCGTTGAGAGTAGGCTACCTAACAGGTTTTCTTCTGGTGCCTGAGCTTTTTGTCGAAGGCCAACCTGTTAAGTTTTCTTGGGGTAGGGCGACTGGTATTTTGATTTGAGGATTTGAGGATTTGAGTCCCGAATCGTCGTTCCTCCTCTCGGGATTTCGCTACGCTTAAGATTTGATGATTTGTTGAGTGGGTTGAAGATTTGAATCTGAAATCAAAGTTATCGGAGCCCCTCGCTCTGGTTTCCTTGTCTGCGGTGTCCCCAAAAACAAATCAGTATCAATCAGAATACCATGCCAATATTAAAGCTTTCCCTCATTAATCATCCGGTAAATGGTAGTTTTTCCGATATTGAGTTTATCGGCCACCAGCCGCACCTTATTGTCATATTTTTGCATAAAGTGATTGACAATACGCCTGGTATAATCGTCAAGCGTAGCTTCCTCGTATAGAAAATCATTGGAAGAGCTGGCCGCACCAAAAGTAATGTCGTTTTCATCTATCACATCGGTGTTGGTCATTACCGCTGCAAGTTCCATAATAGCTTTTAGTTCACGCACATTTCCCGGGAAAGGATACTTCTGCAGCTTTTCTGCGGCTTTGGAGGAGATGGACAGCTTGCCCAGTTTATTCTTCTGGCAAAATTCATCTACGAAAAACCGGGCCAACAGGGTAATGTCGCTTTCCCTATCACGCAAGGGTGGCAGTTGAATGGGTAAACCCAACAGGCGATAATAGAGATCTTCACGAAATTCCCCTTTGCGTACCTGCTCCTGAAGATTTTTGTGGGTAGCTACGATTACCCTTATATCAAGTTTTACGGTTTCGTTGCCGCCGATACGCACCACCTCCTCTTCCTGCAACACGCGAAGAAGTTTTGATTGCATGTTGAGATCCATATCGCCAATTTCATCCAGGAAAATGGTGCCATGGTTGGCTTCCTCAAAACGACCGATGCGGCGATTGGCAGCTCCTGTAAAAGCCCCCTTTTCATGGCCAAACATTTCACTTTCAATCAGTTCGCGTGGAATGGCCGTTACATTTACAGCAACAAAAGGCTTTTTGCTACGGGGCGAAGCATGATGAATGGATTTGGCTACCAACTCTTTACCCGTACCTGTTTCTCCGTATATAGAAACCGTGATATTGGTACGGGCTGCCTTTTCAATAAGGATAAACACTTTATTGATGGCCACACTATTTCCCTTAATTAGATTGTTTACTTCATATTTCCGGCCAATTTCCTCTTCCAGCGAAGCGATCTTTTGCCTCAGGGCAAGGTTTTCGCGAATATTTTTGGTAATGTTCCACATCCGCTCCTTGGTATCCTGATCCTTTAATATATAATCATAGGCGCCTTTTTTAAGCAGTTCAATGGCGGTAGCCACATCCTGCTGTCCCGAAACAATAACCACCGGAGTATCCGGATTGTATTCCTTGATCTGCTTCAATACTTCCAGCCCTGTCATATCGGGCAAATTATAATCGAGCGAAATCAGGGCAGGATTTTTATAAAGATTTTTAACCAATGCTCTGCCATCGTTAAATATCTCCACTTCATTGTCGGGATTTAGCGAAAGGTGGTGGGAAATGATCTTGGCGAAAATAATGTCGTCCTCCACGATGAATATCCGGAAAGGTTCTGAAGACATAACTTTGGATTTTATAGTACAGACACAAAGATAGTCCTTTTTAGGTAAAAAGTTGCATTTCGGGACAAATTAATCTTCCGGATAGTGCGCTGATACCTGATTTAAAATATCCAGCAGTTCACCTGGATCAGTGGATTGCATCAACTTCATTTTAAAAGGCTTAAAATCAGGCAATCCTTTAAAATACCTGCCGTAATGCTTTCGCATTTCAAAAAGTGCGGTCTTACTTCCATGCCAGGTCAGGGAGTTGGTGATGTGTCGGGCAAGCAGAGCTACCCTTTCTTTTACTGAAGGCAGCTCGGCAGTTTGACCTGTCTCCAGGAAGTATTTTATCTCTCTGAAAATCCACGGATTACCAATGGAAGCCCGGCCAATCATAATGCCATCCACTCCAGTGGTATCAAACATCTTTTTCGCGGACGGGCCATCTGTAACATCTCCATTGCCTATAATGGGAATGATAATGTCCGGGTGTCGTTTCACTTCCCCGATAAGGGTCCAGTCGGCAGTGCCACTGTATGCCTGGGCGCGGGTACGGCCATGGATGGTAAGGGCGCTGATACCCGTATCCTGAAGCCGGGCAGCCAGTTCAACAATGGGCTTGGAATGTTCGTCCCAACCCAGACGGGTTTTCACGGTAACCGGGCAATCCACTGCCTGAACCACAGCGCGGGTAAGTTGCAGCATCAGCGGAATATCGCGCAAGAGCGCTGCACCTCCGCCCTTGTTTACTATTTTCCGCACCGGACAACCGAAATTTAAATCAATAAAATCAGGATTATGCTGCCGCGCTACCAATGCAGCATTCACCATAGCCGGCACCGTACTGCCAAACAACTGAATACCAATCGGACGTTCTGCTTCAATAAAGTCGAGCTTTTTCAGGCTGCCTGCCACATCCCTGGCCAGTCCTTCAGAAGCGATAAACTCGGTAAACACCACATCGGCACCCAGCTCCCGGCAAAGCTGTCTAAAAGGCGGATCGCTGATATCCTCCATGGGAGCAAGCATCAGGGGATGAAGGCCCAGATTAAGGTTACCTATGTGCATTTAAGGACACTACTAATGAATTGATGCTTCAAAATTACGCATAAATTGTTAGGGATAATGGGTAACTTCGCGACCTGATTGAGGTTCACCTCTGTGATGTGCCTACAAACTCCATATTTTCATGACTTTACGACCAGTTTTTGGCAATATGTCCCATGCATCAAAGTTCCTGATGTTGTTGATGATTCTTGCCATCGGAGCCCTGCTGAGCACCGGGGCAACTTTTCTGATTGCTGCAGCGATATGGGGAAAGGATGCTTTGAGCAGCCTTTCTTCAGGCAATGTTGACGGAAAATTAAATCTGCTCAGGATAGCGCAAATCATCAGCCAAATGGGTATTTTTATTTTGCCTGTCCTTTTTTTCGCCTGGCTCACCGAAAGCAAACCCCTGAGGTCTTTAGGTTTTGTTAAACCCCTGCCCCGGCAATTTATTATTGCATTACTGATTATTCCTGTTGCCGGTCCAATGATCAATGAGTTGGTGCAATGGAACGAAGCCTTTCGTTTGCCACAGTCGCTGCATGGATTGGAAGAATGGATGAAAGCATCAGAGGAAAGTGCCAACCGGCTTACAGAAGACTTCCTGAAAGCGCCCGGATGGAATACCTTATGGATAAACGTGTTGATGATCGGAATATTGCCCGCTATCGGCGAAGAGCTGCTGTTCAGGTCTGTACTTATAGGCTTATTGCGCAAATATTTCAGAGGCTCACACTGGCCGGTAATCATTTCATCGCTGATATTCAGCGCTATACACCTTCAGTTTTACGGATTTATTCCCCGCTTCGTGCTGGGCATGGTATTGGGATACCTCTATGTCTGGTCGGGTTCCGTCTGGCTCCCCATGCTCGCACATCTCGTAAATAATGTTTCCACGGTAATCATCTCCTTCCTTTATTACAACCACTACATCAGCAGCAGCGTTGAAACCATCGGTGAATCACCTGGATGGCCCTGGGTAATGCTGTCGGTTATGTTAACACTGGGCTCACTGATGATGTTAAGAAAGCTGGGATCAGGCCGGTTGGCAGGCTACTGGCGAAATCCCTAATCACCTTGTATTCACTCAATCTATTTTAAAAATCTGCCGATTTGGAGGCCAACCCGCATTTTTTGGTAATTTTGTAGCAGTTCAACCCTCAGCCCATGGAACACCCACTTTCAGTATATAACACGCTTACACGCAGCAAGCAGGCTTTTGAGCCGCTGAACCCGCCCCATGTGGGCATGTATGTTTGCGGACCCACGGTATATGGGGATGCCCATCTGGGTCATGCCCGCCCGGCCATCACCTTTGATCTTATTTTCAGATACCTGAAGCATCTGGGTTATAAAGTCAGGTATGTCAGGAATATAACTGATGTCGGCCATCTGGAAAATGATGCCGACGAAGGGGAGGATAAAATTGCAAAAAAAGCGCGCCTGGAGCAGGTTGAACCCATGGAAGTGGCGCAATATTACACCGATCGTTATCATAAGAATATGGAGCAATTGAATGTGCTTAGCCCAAGTATTGAACCGCGGGCTTCGGGGCATATTATTGAGCAAACCGGCATGATAGAAAGTATCCTGAAATCGGGAATGGCATATGAGAGCAATGGTTCCGTATATTTTGACGTTGAAAAATACAATCAGCAATATCATTACGGAAAGCTTTCTGGCAGGGTATTGGAGGATTTGATGTCGAATACCCGAACGCTTGAGGGACAGGACGAAAAACACAATCCTTTTGATTTTGCGCTGTGGAAAAAAGCCCAGCCGGAACACATTATGCGCTGGCCTTCACGCTGGAGCGATGGTTTCCCGGGATGGCACCTCGAATGCTCGGCCATGAGTGCACGTTATCTGGGGAATACCTTCGATATTCATGGTGGTGGTATGGATCTGCTTTTCCCCCACCACGAATCGGAAATTGCACAAAGCATGGCTGCGCATGGCGCGGAACCCGCCAAATACTGGTTGCATAACAATATGATTACCATCAACGGCCAAAAGATGGGTAAATCGCTCGGTAACTTTATTACGCTCAATGAATTCTTCAGCGGTGACCAAGCTTCACTTGCTCAGGCCTACAGTCCTATGACTATAAGGTTTTTTATTCTGCAGGCGCATTACCGCAGTACGCTCGACTTCTCCAATGAAGCCTTACAGGCTGCTGAAAAAGGACTGGATAGGCTGGTAACAGCCTGGAATAAAATTCCCAGACTTAAACCATCAAGCCAATCTACCCTGGAAGTTGAAGCGCTGGGAAAGAAGTGTTACACCGCCATGAACGACGACTTCAACAGTCCGATGGTCATTGCCCATTTATTTGAAGCCGTTCGATGGGTCAATGCCATTCACGATGGGAAAGAACAACTTACTACAGCCGACCTGGAATTGTTACAGGAACTTTTCAATCGCTTTGCCGGAGAAATTCTGGGGCTCAGACCCACTGAAATAGCTGACTCCGCAGCCGGCTTACCCGATAAGCTTATGGAAGTGATTATTTCACTGAGGCAGCAAGCCAGGGCCGCCAAAGATTTTGCCACTTCTGATCTTATCCGGGATGCCTTGAAAAACATAGGCATTCTGTTGCGGGATACCAAAAATGGCGTGGAATGGGAGAAAGAAGACGATTAAATCCTAATGTACGATAGCGAACAGCAGGTGTATGATACTTGAAGTTTTAAGGATCAAAATATAGATAGATGGTATTGATTTTGTTGACTTTAAGTTTTTCTTAGTTAATCTTTCTTTATTTGGCATATTTCATTCATGTGAACAATAAATAGCAATGTTGTCATTTCCTGTTTTCCAGCACACGGAAATAAATCGCGAGTTTACCCTCCGCAGTAAGATATACTTCAATTCCACGGTCACGGATGACGATTTCATTGTAGGATAGTTTACTCATGCTTCCCTTTAATTCAAGGCCGGGGGCGAGCGGCCAGGAGTTCAGGTTCTTATTGATACCCGATGAAAGGTTTCTCAAATCAGTTGCCAGTGGCCATTTCATTCTATTGCCAATCATTGTTCTAAAACCATCCTGATAAAGCCAGTTAACTGATTTGATAAGCATATTTCGGGTCTTAATGTCAAAATCAAACTGCCTGAGGATTAGGGTAGAATCACTGTCGCGAAATCCTGGAATGCCTTTGAAGTAAACCGAACCTTTATAACTACCCGAGAGTTTGACCTCCGCCACCATTAATCCATTACTTCCATAAAGTTTTATGTCCTCAACTTTTACAGAACGCTTGCCTTGTGTAAAACTCTGACCTTTGACATAACCCGATGCATAAGCATTCAATTCGTCGAAGGGTAGTTCCACCATTGCATTGATGATGGTAAGATCAGAAGTTGGGTCAGTAATATTGAGCAGAGGCAAAGGAAGGGAAGCAGTTTTTTTCGGAGACGTACCCACTCCCGACGTAATGACCGATTGTAAACCCGCCGAAAAATGTATCCGGTTCCCCGATGCTTTCAAGGGAGAGGCATAAAAAGCCGAAGGCAATACCTGAAGCCAGATTTTATTGGTTTCATTCAAAACTATAGGCGAATTTAATGCCTTCCATGCCTCGGTAGCATAAGGTTTGAAATCGAGCCAGGTCTTTAGGCTCTCATCAATGCCTTTACTTATGGTCTTAAGATTTTGCTTAAGCAATATGTCCGCCACAAAGGTGACCGGAATATTCAGGCCTCCCACCTTTACTACAGGCTCTTTTGTCCATTTATAATCAGTGCCCGAAGTAAGCGTTTGTATGCTCCAGTCAGGAAGCAGAATAATCTCGGTTCTGAAGTTGAGCGTAAGTGCGGCATTCAATTCACGATAATCGCTTACAGCATACCCAAAAGCGCTTTTTTTAAAGCCGGCCTTTATCCACACTTTAAGCGGCACTTTATAGATGAGCACATTTTCCTTCATGGCCAGCAATATATTACCCTCTTTCCACGCCTTTACCATGAGGTTATCCCCTCCGTTATCCTCCAAACTGTTATCGTCGTATATTAATCCGGTGAAAGCTTCATTTAAAGCATTTTGAATATCGCTTAAGCGGGTTTCAAACGATAAATTAATGATAGATGGTTCTAATACAGTGACGGTTGGCTGATAGCTTTCTACAGGCTTTTCAGTTTTACTGGAGATACTGCATCCGTTGAAAATCAACACCATTAAAAAAGATAGTAATAAGATAGGTTCAGAAAGGATTTTCATAATGATGATCCCATTGTTGAGGTTGTATTTTTACCATTCGGGTTTTGGGATGTTTTTTCAAATAAGTCATAATGATTTGCCGGGTGTCACGGTTATCAGTGTATGGCTTGATACAGGCTTCCAGCATTGGGGGCGAAAGATCCTGAATTCCGGTGAAACCAAAACCACAGTAAAGGCCTCCGGCAATTTTTACAACAGAAGCCTCATCCCTGTCACGTCCTTTATCAAGAATATAGAAATCAGGATGCATAAAGCCCGACATTTTAATGGCCGCATCTGCCCTTCTGTTGTAACTTTCAACACTTTCCTTCCCGATGCATGCTCCACGGCATTGCCTTATACCATAATGAAAACAGGATCCGGAAGAGTGATACAATCCGCATAACTTCTGACAAAGACCAAACCTTTCGACCACAGCGTAAAGATAATTTCGTGCATGTTCCATGGTAGTAAATGCCGTAATGGACTGTTCGCCATGAAGTGAGTGGCCAATATGCAGGTTCCGGTAGCCATTGTCATCGGTAAAGGAGAACAGCCCGAAGCTGAACACCGAGCGTCGCTGCTGCCGGTTGAACAAAGGCTTATGCTTCTTTATTTCATCCGATTCGAGCAAAAGCGCCAGCAATTCACTGCCGGTGCACTCATAACTAACCGATGCCATGTGATCGCGCATTTTTACCGCCTTTTGTGTGTCGTTATTTCGGTAATGCTGAAGCAAGCGTTCAAACATATTGATGCTTTTGCCGATATATATTACCCTTCCGTCTTCATCATGAATATAATATACGCCGGTTTCTTCGGGAACTTCACGAAGTATATCGGGTATACTGAAGGCAGACTGTTGTTCTATACCTTCCCTGTCAATATTAAGTAACATCCCGAAAAGGTAAGCTGTAGCCAGGGCATCACCAGCGGCACGGTGACGATTCTGAATTTGAATCCCGAGCGAATTGCACAGTTTTCCCAGGCTATAAGAGTCATAACCCGGAATGAGTTTTCTGCTGAGTTTTACGGTACACAATGTTGCCCGCTTGTAATTGTAACCCAGCCGCTTAAATTCGTGTCGTACAAAATTATAATCGAAGGATGCATTGTGTGCCACAAAAACGGCTCCTTCTGTCATTTCAACAATCCGCCGGGCAATTTCGCAAAACCGGGGTGCATCAGCAACCATCTCATTGCTGATACCGGTAATACGCGTAATCATATATGGGATAGGCTGCTCCGGATTAATCAGTGTGGAGAATTCATCCACAATCTTATTCCCATCGTGCAGATAAACAGCTATTTCGGTCAGACGCTCCGAATTAAAACTGCCGCCAGTAGTTTCAACATCAATAATAGCATACATAGGCTACAAATGTAACAAAGTTGTATGGATTTATAAAACCGGTATAAATGATCATTTATACAACTAAATTTTTATAAAAAAAGCCGCACCGAAAATTTTTCAGTGCGGCTTTTTTCTTTGCAAAAATCAGATTAACCAATTTCAATCTGACGTGCAGGTTTTACTTTGGCTTCTTCCCTTTTAGGAATGCTGATGGTTAATACTCCATTTTCATGTTTTGCCGAAACCTTATCCGACTCAACGGTTTGTGGCAGGCTAAAAGAACGGTTAAAGGAAGTATAGCAGAACTCGCGACGCATATAGCGCTCGTCATTATCTTCATTACTTTCCTCCTTCTCTGATGAAATATTAAGTACGTTGTTCTCGACATTAATCTTAAAATCATTCTTATCGAGACCAGGCGCCGCAACTTCAATACGAAAATCGTCTTTACTTTCCACAATATTCACAGAAGGCATATTTATACCTGTCTGAAAATCTAAAGCCGGCATATAGTCACGTCCAAAAAATTCATCTACAATGCTCGGGAAAAAGTTCTTGTTTCTTAACATTGGTAACATGGTTTTACCCTCCATTTTTTAAATTAAACAATTTATTTTAAATGGCATTGTCCAAGATATATGCCAGACCACAAATTCAGACCTTTACTGCCACAATGTCTTGATTAGATGCACAGTAGAATAATTTTCCGTGACAATTTGACAGGAACCAATAAAGTGAATGACGAAAATAAATTGGAAATTAATTGAAAAACAAGTAGTAAGGTCACTTAATGATGACGGATACTTGCAGCGCCAGGAAAACTTAACTTCGAACAGAAGGAGGCAGTCAGGGTGTCTGAACGTTCATTTTAATTCTTGAAGTCAGTATATCAATGGCGACGTGATTGGCACCACCCTGAGGAACAATAATATCAGCATAACGTTTAGAGGGTTCTATAAACTGAAGGTGCATGGGTTTTACAAATTTCTCGTAATGATCGAGCACCTGTCCAAAGGAACGTCCCCGCTCTTCAATATCACGCCGGATGATGCGCATCAGCCGATCATCGGGCTCCGCATCTACAAAAACCTTAATATCCATGCGATCGCGCACCCGCGGATTTGACATAATGAGTATACCTTCCACAATGACTACCTCTCTGGGCTGTACCGGAATAGTTTCTTTGGCACGCGCACAGGTGAGGTAACTGTAGATGGGCATCCCTATGGTTTCACCCGCTTTCAGCATATCTAAGTGCTTCACCAACAGGTTAAATTCAATGGAAGAGGGGTGGTCAAAATTAATCCGGGCCCGTTCTTCAGGGCTCAGGTGACCATTGTCTTTATAATAAGAATCCTGAGGAATAACGGTTACCGAATCCTTAGGCAGCTTTTTGATGATTTGTTTTACTACAGTGGATTTACCGCAACCGGATCCTCCCGCAATTCCGATAATGAGCATGCTTTTTGGATATTTTTTAAATTTGAGTAAAAGTAGGGAAAATTTATAAATCAGTGGGTCCAAAATAGCAAGATTGAGGTGTAAGTTTTAAAATGGCATTCATCATTCTGGATTAATCATAGGTCTTCAAGCTTTTTGTTGCACAATTCATCCATCATATCCGACAATTCAGCAACAAAAATTTTCAAAACGATCCTTCCCGTGTCATCTTTGCATCACCAACACGGGAAACCATGAAATTCTTAATACCTCTTATTTTCTTTTTTGCAACGGTTCAGCTTTCGGCTCAAACCATCATCAGCGGCACTATAAAAGCGAAGAATGATGGGACTCTACCCGGGGCAAATGTCTATCTAAAAGGCACTTATGATGGTGCTTCGAGCGATGTAAACGGTAAATTCAGCTATAAGACACAAAAAACCGGAAGTTTTTTGTTGATGGTAGAATATATTGGATATGAGCCATTTGCTAAAGAAGTGTTGCTGGATGGAACCGCCATTAAACTCGTCGTTGAGCTGAAAGAAACATTCAACAAGCTGGATGCCGTTACCATTACCGCTGGCACTTTTGAAGCCGGCGACAAGAAGCGGGCCAATACCCTGAGTTCACTCGATATGATTACTACCGCCGGGGCCAACGGCGATGTCTTCGGCGCGCTGCAAACCCTTCCGGGAGCGACTACTGTCGGCGAATCGGGTAAGCTATTTGTAAAAGGTGGCGACAGTGATGAGTCGAAAACCTTTATTGATGGCGCATTGGTTCAAACACCCTACAATTCGAGCGCACCCAATACCTCCACCCGGGGACGGTTCAATCCGTTTATGTTCAAAGGCACTATTTTCAGCACCGGCGGCTACTCAGCCGAATATGGTCAGGCGCTTTCGAGCGTGCTGTTGCTCAACACCAATGATATGCCTGTTGAAGATCAGTTTGACATTTCGCTGCTCACCATTGGACCTGAAATTGCAGGCACCAAACTATGGAAAACAGGCGCTGTAACCGCCACTTTGGGATATTTTAACCTTGGTCCTTATATGAACTTAGTTCCTCAAAATTATAAATGGTCACATGCTCCTGAAGGATTTTCGAGTGCCGTAAGTATAAGGCAGAAAACCGGAAAATCAGGCATGCTGAAAATTTACAGCAGTTATGATGCCAACAACTTTATTATCGGACAGCTTGATCTGGAACAAAACAAAGTGTTGGATTACAATCTCGACAACAATAATTTCTTTGTGAATACTTCGTGGATGACAAAAGTCGGTGAAAACCGTACCTTTACGACTTCGGCCAGCTTTACCAACAATGTGGATAAGGTTGTCTTCGACACTACAAACTTCGACAAGGAACTGAAAGGATTTCACCTGAAACAGGTTGTTTCTCAGGAAATGGGAAGCAGGATCACAATGAGGGCCGGTGCCGAGTGGATGCACAGCTTCACGGAACAGAAATTTAAATCACCGGAAAATTCCTTTATCAATAGCTTTACAAATAACATTCTGGCCAGTTTTGTCGAAGCTGAAATGTATGCTTCCAAAAAGTTTGTTGCCAGAATTGGTTCACGCGTTGAATATTCAGATTACCTGGGCCGGGCCAATTATTCACCGCGCATCACTGCGGCATACAAACTAAGTGAAGCCAGCCAGTTCTCGATGGCCTACGGATGGTTTTTCCAGAACCCTTCGGACGATTACCTGATTTACACCGACAAACTAAACTATGAACGTGCCGACCATTATATCCTGAGTTATCAGTCGTTGCTGAAAGGCAGGACCCTTCGGGCGGAAGTTTATTACAAAGATTACCGCAACCTGGCAAAACAGGGGAATGGTGAATTTTATCATCCTGAGACATATAATAACAGCGGGAGAGGTTATGCCAAAGGTTTCGACCTGTTTATCCGTGATAAAAAAAGCATCAAATACGGCGATTACTGGATTTCCTATTCCTGGCTCGACACCAAACGCGATTACCGGAATTATCCTGAAATGGCTATGCCAACCTTCGCCAGCAAGCACAATTTAGCCGTGGTTTACAAGCATTGGTTCGGGAAAATCCGCTCTTATGCCGGGGTGAATTACAAATACTCTTCGCCACGGCCTTACAACAATCCCAACAGCATTGAATTCAATGGAGAACGCACGCTGGCGTATCAAACGCTTGATATTAGCTGGAGTTTTCTTTACAGACCAAACATCATCTTTTATGGTGCTGTAAATAACGTGCCGGGCTTTAAGCAGGAATTCGGGCGGCGATATTCGAATGTCCCTGACGATTCGGGAATTTACCGCAGTACCAGCATTATTCCGGGCTCAGGCAGGTTTTTCATCCTGGCCTGCTTCATCACCTTCACCAAAAAAGGAGACCAGAATCAACTGGATAAAATCCAATAACCGAAAAGAAAAAGAATCACGCTAAGACGCTAAGAAGCAGAGAAACGCAAATGATAATTATATCGAAGGTATTCTTTTGCCAAATCAGTTATTGCATAAGAAACTTTGCGTCTCCGCGTCATTGCGTGGTAATCTCCAGAACATCAAACCCTAAACCAATATACCCATGAAAACAACCCTTTTTACCATCATTTTCGCACTGGTTTCCATAACCGGTTTTTCACAAAGTAACGAATACTATCAGGCTATGGGCGAGAGCCTTGGTGGATACGCAAACTGCAAAAACGTGGACGATTTCCGCTCCCTGGGTAATCAGTTTGAGCGCATCGCTCAGGCTGAAGCAGCTCAATGGCTACCGTTGTACTATCATGCACATTGCAATATTATCGCGGCTTTTATTGAAACTGACCCGGCTAAAAAAGATGCCATACTCGATGTTGCCGAAAAATCAATGAACCGAATGATTGAACTTGCCCCCAATGATGCCGATGTACATGCGCTCTATGCCATGTTTTACACCGCCAGACTGGTGGTAAACCCCATGGAACGCGGTCAAAAGTATGGAATGCTCTCGGGACAAGCGGTGGGCAGAGCTTTGGGCATTGACCCGACCAACCCACGCGCCAGACTGATCAGCCTTCAGAATGAAATGGGCACCGCTCAGTTTTATGGCAAAGATACTTCGGTGTATTGCGATGATGCCCGCGAGTTGCTTGCCGGATGGGACAATTTCAAGCCAAAATCACCGCTGCATCCCAACTGGGGTAAAGACCAGGTGGCCGGAATTGTGGAAACGTGCAAATAGTTTATGGAGCGATTAACCAGTCTGATATAATATCGATATGTCTGGCTGGTTAAACAAATTCCTTAACTTTACCTGACTTTTTGAACTATGAAAAATCAAAATCCAATTTTGCTCTTTAAACACCTCAACCTTTGGCAGTTTTTGCTGGGCAGTTCGGTGCTCGCACTAATCATTTTAGTGGTGTTTTTCGGCAAGGTTTATGACAACCCTCAATCATTTTTGCTTGGATTCCTCTGGTCATTCTCGATATGCGTCACACAATGGGCCGGGCCTGTGCTGATTATTTATACCCTCGATAAACGCCTGCCCTGGATTGACAAGCCGATAACCCGCACTTTTACACAGTTTATTTTGATGCTCGTGTGGTCGGTAAGTGCTTTTGTGGCTGTGCAGTTGCTGATGATGTATCTGGTCAATGGCCTTCCACCTTCAGACGCCTGGAAATATGCTACCGGATCTATTGTTTACACATTCCTAATTGCACTGTTTATTGCCCTGATATTTACTACCATCGGTTTTTTCAAGGCATGGAGGCAATCCGTGTTGAGTGAAGCCACCATTAAATCTGAAATGATGTCGTACAAATATGAATCACTGCGCAACCAGATTAATCCACATTTCCTTTTCAATAGCTTCAATGTGTTGAGCGACCTGGTGTATGAAGATCAGGCACAGGCCGTTACCTTTATCCGGCAAATGAGTGAATTGTTCCGCTATGTGCTTGATAGTCGTGACAAAGAACTGGTCAGCCTCAGCGAAGAATTGGAGTTTATGAAGTCGTATGCTTTTTTGCTTAATACTCGTTTCGGGGATAAGTTAAAGCTGGAAATTGAACTTAATCCTGACAGCAATGCATTGATCGTTCCCATGACCCTCCAACTGTTAGCGGAAAACGCGGTGAAGCACAACGAAGTTTCCGAAAAGTTCCCATTGAGCATCTCCATCAGGCAAAATGGTGAATACATTGAAGTTGAAAACAAGGTGAAACCAAAACGGGCAGGCAATGACTCAATGAAAACCGGGTTAAAAAACATTGCACAGCAATTCGCTTTCTTCACCGATAAGGAAATTGAAATAAAATCAACCGAGAGCCATTTTCTGGTGAGGGTGCCGGTGATAATGATGGAAAGCAGCCTACAAATAAAACCCACGCAAAGACGCTAAGACGCAAAGATTTTGTTTATCTTGGAATAATTTTACAAACAATTGTTTAACAGTGAATTATAAACAAAAAATAACATTGCGTCCTTGCGTCTTTGCGTGGGATAAAACTCCTATTAAATGAAAGTACTCATCATAGAAGACGAAGTCCGTGCAGCCAGCCATCTGGAGCGCCTTTTAGGTAAAGTCGCCCCCGAAATGGAGGTGGTTGCCCGCCTCGAATCGGTGCGCGATGCGGTGGCTTTCCTTTCGCGGAAACCCGACCTTGGGCTCATTTTTTCCGATATCCAACTCGCTGATGGACTGAGTTTTGAAATCTACCATCAGATAAAAATAAACTGCCCAATTATTTTCACCACCGCCTGGGACCACTATGCCATTGAAGCCTTCAACACCAATGGAATTGACTATTTACTCAAACCCATAGAGGAAGAGCGACTCTTTAAAGCCATTGAAAAAGCGCAACAGTTTTCACCTGGTCCAATGCTTGAGAAGATCCTGGCCATGTCAGCAGTAAAACCAACGCATAACTACAAATCGCGTTTTCTGGTTAAGGTGGGCGATAAAATCAAATCCATCCCCATGGAGGAAATCACCGCTTTTTACAGTCTGGAAAAAGCAACCTACCTTTTTACCAGGGAAAAACGCAGCTATGATATTGACTTTGCGCTTGATCATTTGGAAACCTTACTCGACCCTGAACGGTTTTTTCGCATTAACCGCAAGTTTATGGTAGGCCTTGAAGCTTGTGCCAACATTACTGCCTGGTCAAACAGCCGGCTGAAACTTCGGATTGACGGTCTGGAAGATCAGGAAATTATTGTAGCCCGGGAGCGGGTGCAGGAATTTAAGGAGTGGCTGGATGGGTAAAGAGTAAGTTAGATTAGAGATGTAAACCGTTTGCAATGGCATTAACAAAAATGGGTTGTTTGCCGCGTAAGGTAGGCAGTTCCGACTCACCAATAATATGAATATCAGTAATAATATCGAACTTTAATTCAATCTCATAACATAAATCGGAAATTTCCCTTTCGGTTTTCCAATCTGCTTTCTGCTTTAGAATGATTAAGATATCGTAATCTGAGCCTTTCTGCGCGTGATCTGAAATCTGAGAGCCGAAAAGTACTATATCCACAACTTCGTCCGGAAATCTGGAGTTTAAGAGTTGGTTTAGTTCCTTTAATAAGGTTTGATTACTTATACTCATGATTGGAAATTTTATCAAAGATAAGCAAAAGTTCCATTTGTGGCACTTCGACCCGATTTCTGGCCTTTAGCTTTCTGAACTATTGTATAAAAGCCGAATTTTCTAAACAAAAGAAAAACTAAGAAACTTTGTCTACTGTATCTTTACCAATTACAGGGTTAGAACAAAAATACTGGCATCGTTCGCTCCTGAACAGTGGAACATTTCAACCGGAATGATGAAATTTACTATATAAAAAATAGAATGTCAAAACGGCTATATATAAAAGGTATTATTAATTAGGGTCTGCTGAAAAATTCATAACTTTTTTATATTTCGGTGCTCTGCACCTCCCCAAATTACTCGACATGCATTTTCTATAAATATTTCGCCACTCTGTGGCTCTTTTAGGTGCAGAGCACCGGAATATTTGTAGAAAGAGTAAGTTAAATTGCAATAAGGTGCAGCGCACCGTGATATATATGCATGGAATATGGACGTCTATCGCCAAAAACCTTGCATTTAATATAAGTCAATTACACTACAATATGCTGGTATTCAATAGTATGATATTTTTTAAGCAGAACCTAATTAGTGCCTGTCCATAAAGTCAGTGTTTGAGCCAGAATGTTCGAGTGCAAGGCTTTCGCGCTGTATTGAGCCTGTCGAAATGAAGTGTTGAAAATCAAGGAGTCTCGCCTATGTCTCCTTTGAAAAGCAATGACGAGATGACTGTTTTCAACACGAGAGTAACGCAGCTATCGGACATTATGGACAAACACTAATTATTCTCCTCAAACTTTACCCTTTTTTCTAATTCAATCACATACAGCGTCCGCTCCTCAATTTTCTTAAGCAAAAAATTTAGTTATTCTTTTGTCGTTCACATAAAAAGTGTTTTATTTCAATCTTTTAAAATATCTCTCCAGTTTATTTGAACGGATCAAGCTGTTTATCAACACCGTATCAATGCCATAAATGCCATTTTCATTGCGAAATGTACCATCATCATCGCGACTATAGTATTCAAGGTAAGGGTCTTTGTCAATTAGCAATTTATAAAGACTATCAACTCCGGATATAGAATCATATAAATTATAATCTTCGATTGTCACAGATATATATCCAGAATTTACGCCCATGGAGCCATTCAAATAGTATCCCGAATCAAGTTGGACAGGCCATCTCTCATTCAACCTACTTGGCTGTGAGGTAATTTTAGATCCATCCTCCGATAGTTCTACAGACACATAATTTGAATAGTCCTTTCCTGTTTGAAATTTATAAATTTGAATGGTTGTATCTCTGGTATGATCTTTTTTGCAAGAGCAAAAGAGACTAAATATACATATTAACAGAATCTTTGAGGAAGTCTTCATTTCTTTAAAATTATTTTTTGTTTTAGTATTACATTATCAATTTCTACAAAAACGATATAAATCCCATTATTTAGAGAACTCATATCAATAAAATAGTCAGGTTGACGAATATTAAAAGCTTGAAAACACATCACCCCTTGGGCATTATAAATTGGAGTTCATTCCCGTTATTCCGGTTTCTACAAACCTACCTATAGCCAGAGACTGTTGACCCTTGGCTATTGCATTTTGTCCAATTGCATACGATTGCAGGGCTGCATAGCTTGACTGCCCAATAGCAATTGAATAATTCCCCAATGCCGTTGAATTGTAACCCAATGATATGGATGCAATCCCATTTGCCTTTGAAAGTTGACCTGCAGCAAAACTGTAATTGTTGGTTGCCTGGGTATAGTAACCAATTGCACTTGAATAAGTGCCGCTAGTCACCGTCCCTTCCCAATACACCTGAGCCATAGCTGTAGGATAAAAACCTGCAATCAAAATGCACGAAAGTAAAATCCATTGATAACTTCTTTTCATAAGTTTTACATTTATTGTTGAATTATTATTTTTTGCGTGAATACTTCATTTTGCCGGCCTTTTAATACTATGAAATAGATGCCGGGTGGCAAGTTGGCAACGTTGATGCTGTTTTTCCCATTGCGAAGGCTCACCTGCTTCAACTCTCTTCC
>Ga0265295_1004975_pt1 | contig 17424 bp, 15 predicted proteins | sample Munlansysbiofilm_FD_192503 | JGI IMG/M metagenome (GOLD analysis project Ga0265295, IMG submission 192503) | Leachate microbial communities from a municipal landfill in Southern Ontario, Canada - Methane capture system biofilm | ecosystem: Engineered > Solid waste > Landfill > Unclassified ...
TATAACAATCTTGACAAAAAGTTGAAATGTAAATTTCATTATGAACATTTATTTTGATTGTTATTATTGATTGCTTTTTTGATTCTTAGATTGTTAGTGGGCAGATATCTCCATTTCGATGAAATCAGCACCAATAGGCAGATTGTGCTAGGCTGAATAGTTACGGTAAATCAATGGCTAATTCATACTTTTCTTTGAGATGCTATCTTGTCGATGTTTAACATGGGATCTTTTGACAGTATTTTGTTTTGAGTATTTTAAATTTCACTCATTTTCTTTCTTATGCATAAATTAAATCTGTTCAGTGTAATAAACAGATTTATATAATTAAACATGAGATACAAATACGAAAAATTGGAAATATGTCTGTTATTGTAGAGTATTGAAATCGATTCGTTTGAATCATTAAAATTAATAAACCTAAACATAGTGGAGAATATTATGTTAAAATTTTCATCAAGCAGTAACAGAGTTGTGAACTCAAAGAAAGCCATAGCTGAATGCCTTGAAAATACACTCATTGATGAGCAGAGCACTGATTGTGATCTTATAGTGATCTATGCCAGTATAGGTCATAATCTAAATGATATTATAAGTGAGGCACATAAGCTTGCTCCAAGTGCACAGGTTGTTGGTTGTACTTGCGCTGGAATTATTGGCAAAGAGGGACCTAATGAAGCAATGAGGTGCCTGGCCATCATGACAGTAAAGGGTGGAAAAAATGAATTTTCCGTGGTAATCAAAGACAATATAGCAGGTCCCAATTCTTATGAAATCGGTGCCCAATTGGCTCAGGTTCTGAAAAATAAAAATCCAAACGTAAACATGATCCATTTCCTGGCAAACGGTATCGATATTGCTGCCGACAAAGCATTGGAAGGCATCGAATCCGTTTTTGGCACAGATGTTCCGATATTTGGAGCTACCTCTTCTGATAATATGAAAGCCATAAACAACTTCCAATTCGTTGACGACCAGATACTTGAAAAAGGTGCATTAGTAATTGGCTTTGCAGATCCTACACTTGAAGTGATCACACAGGCCTCCCATGGTTTTGCAATCGTAGAAATGCCTTTTGAAGTAACACGTTCTGAGTCGAATCGTGTGTTCGAGCTGGATGGACAAGCTGCCTGGAAATGTCTGACAGACAATCTCGGACTACAAGAAACAGCACAACTTGCGGATACGATTCCAATTGGAGCACTTGCAGAGGAACTGCCAGAGAATTTACAGGAAGAATATGGCAACACACACATTCTTCGAGTGGTTGCAAAAAAAGAAACAGATGGTAGCATCTATATGCCTGTTGAATGCCCTGTGGGTACAAAACTCTACCTCACCAAGCGGGATGAAGACCTAATATTTGATGGCCTGGATAAAATGGTCGGGCAGATCGTTAAAAACTGCAACGGACGCAGGCCTGTTGCAGTTTTCCATGCAGACTGTGTTGCAAGGGGAAGGGGGATGTTAAACCGTATCCTTAAGGATGAAATTGTATTCAGGATGCAGCACCCACTGTGTAAAGATGAAGATGTACCATGGCTGGGAATGTACGGACTGGGAGAATTTGCAAGATTAGGAGGACGATCCCAATTCCATAACTATACAACAGCCCTGTATGTTATTGTCAAGCGCAACGATTAATGTGAACCCTGGTGTATTCGCAGCAGGTGCCTCATAATATGAATGAAGATACTTTGGATTACAATAAGCTTGAAGCTAAATACGGCGAGTTACAGAAAAAAGTAACTCGTTTTTCCGCGATTGAGCAGCAGCTTGTCAATACAGGAGATCTCCTTGATCGCGAGCTTAATCGCTTTAAATCAATTCAGAGTTACAACGAGAAAGCAATTAGAGCTAAAGATATGCACGAGCTTTCCTCGATAACAGTAGAGTCCATAGTTGAAGTTTTTGAGGTTGAATGTGCTGCGCTTTTCACCTACGACACGACTAATAATCGCTTAACTCACCAGGAGAGTTACGGTCTTGAGGAGAAACATCCATTGGTCATGGAATGGATAATTTCTGATGAAATTATGAACTCAAAAGACAGCGTTTTTATCGAATGTTCCGCCCCAACAAATCCCTGGGAATCCCTTGGATTGTGTCAGGTAATTTACGCCCCTTATTACAAGGATGGAGATCTTCACGGATTTATTCTGGGAGGACGATCTGTAGAAAAGAAAGATTATTATGACGAAATAAATGAAGAGATCAAAATATCTTTCATGGTATTTGTTCAACAAATGAGTGCATTAATGCACAATTTAGAGTCACAGAGAATTATTCGACAGCATGTATCAGAAGTGACAAATATCAACAAATCTCTCAAAAAAGAGATTAAACAACGTAAGCTGGCAGAAGAACGCATAAGAAAGATGAACGACTGTTTCTTAAGATTTGGAACTGATCCATTGGAGAACATCAATCACCTTACTGCTCTTTTCGGAGAACTGATGGGAGCTACCTGTGCACTTTACAATCGATTAGATGAGGGTTTGCTTCATTCATGGGGACAGTGGAACACAGCTACTGACTACAATCCCCTGGATGAACCTGAAGGGCATCTTTGCTACGATGTGATTCGGTGTGCAGAGGATCGTTTGATGTTGGTCCGCAACCTTTCCGAAACAGAATATGTACACACAGACCCAAATGTGGCCCTATATGCGTTAGAGACCTATATAGGAATAGGAGTTAAGCTTGAAAAGAATTACGTTGGTTCCCTGTGCTGTGTTTTTCAAACAGATTTTATACCCTCTAAAGAAGACAGATGGATCATAGGGGTCATTGCTACGGCAATAGCTGTGGAGGAAAAACGTAAGTGGGTTCAAGAGGCATTGCTGGACTCAGAGAATAAGCACCGTATGATCTTTGAACATTCTCCAGTAGGAATTTTCCATTATGACATGAATGGAATTGTCACCCATTGCAATAATAGTTTTGCAAAGATCATTGGACCACCTGTAGAAAAAATCATCGGCTTTAATATACCTATGTCCCTTGAAAATCCTCAAATGATAGAGCTTGTAAAAAACACACTTTCGGGAGAAACAGGATATTTTGAAGGTGAGTATAGATCAGTCCTCTGCGATAAAACCACAATTATTAAAGGTGAAGCTAACCCTGTTTTTTCGAGTGACAAAGCTGTGGTGGGAGGCATCTGTGTTGTGGAAGATGTTACCAAACAAAAGAAGACAGAAATGGCTCTTAAAAGTCGAGATGCAATACTCGAAGGAATTAGTTTCGCAGCTGAGAAGTTACTGGGCCCATGCCCTTTGGATGATACCATACAAACAGTTCTTGAGAGATTGGGAAAGGCAACAGATGTTGATCACGGATATATTTTTAAAAATATGGTCGATGAAGATGGCATACTTAGGGCATACAAGACCAATAAGTGGGAGAGCCTTGGATTAAATTCTCAGATAGATTACCCTGAATCCCAGAAATTATCATACATAGATGATGGTTGTGAACGCTGGATCAACGCTTTGGGGGCTGGGAATGTGATTTGCGGACCTGTTTAGGACTTACCCGAAGCTGAACACGCTTTCTTTAAGCCCTATAAAGCATTATCCATTGCAGCAGTGCCAATACACGTGGAAGGAAAATGGTGGGGTTTCATTGGTTTTGATGACTGTACGAATGAACGAGAATGGTTTGTCGTAGAAAAGGATGCCCTCAAAGCGGCAGCTGATGCCATTGGCGCAGCCATCCAGCGTAAGCAGGCAGAGAAAACGTTGCAGGAGAACGAGGAAAAGCTGAAGACCATACTGGCATCTATCCAGACAGGAGTTCTTATTATCGATGCAGAAACCCATGTGATCGTTGATATAAATCCCTCAGCAGTTCAAAGTATTGGTGGTTTAAAAGAGGAAATCGTTGGCAAAGTATGCCACAACTTTATTTGCACGGATAAGAAGGGAAAATGTTCGGTCACAGAACTTGAAGAAAGCATAGACAGATCAGAACACGTGCTCATAAATATAAAAGGGGAAGAGATCCCTATCCTCAAAAATGTAACATCTGTAAATCTTAATGGGCGAATACACCTGATCGAGAGTTTTATTGATATCAAAGAACGTAAAAAAGCAGAAGAAGTTCAGAAAAAAGATACCTTGTTAAAGGAGATCCATCACCGGGTTAAGAATAATCTCCAGGTCATTTCCAGCCTGCTCAATCTTCAATCACGGAATTTCAATGATGAAAAGGTAATTGCTGCATTCATGGAGAGTCAGACCCGTGTCAGATCAATGGCTATTGCCCACCAGAAGTTGTACCAGTCAAAGGATCTGGCAAGTATAGACGTTGGTGATTACATTAAAAATCTGGCGACCTATCTGTTCCAGACATACAAAATAGGCAATAGTGCTATCAAACTGAACCTGGACATTGATGCCGTTTACATGGGTATCGATAGAACAATTCCCCTTGGATTGATTATCAATGAACTTGTTTCAAATTCTTTAAAGTATGCTTATCAGATAGACGAAGGTGACATCGATATCGAATTCCATCTTGAGAATGAGATGTTTACACTTATTGTCAGCGACACCGGGGCAGGCATTCCTAAAGATCTGGACTATAGCAATTCGCATTCATTAGGTTTGCAACTGGTAACAACACTTGTGAAACAAATTCATGGGAATATAGAGCTTGATAGAAGCAATGGGACTAAATTTGTGATTAGCTTTAAAAAATGATTGGATAAGGGAAATTAAATGACTAAATCAAAAATATTGATTGTAGAGGATGAACTTATTACAGCTATGGATATGAAAAACAGGCTGGAAGATTTCGGATATTCAGTTCCTTTTACCGTTGCGTCTGGAGAAGAAGCTATCGAAAAGGTGGAAGAGATCCATCCTGATCTGGTGCTGATGGATGTTATGCTGGAAGGGGATATGGACGGTATTCAGGCAGCTGAACAGATACATGCACGATTTGACATCCCAGTGGTTTATCTTACCGCCTATGCCGATGACAATACTTTGCAGCGGGCAAAGATAACAGAACCGTTTGGTTACATACTCAAGCCATTTGAAGAAAAGGAACTACTCACCATTATAGAGATAGCCCTTTACAAACATAAAATGGAGATCGAGTTGAAAGAAAGGGAAGAAATGTATTCTGCGCTTGTCGAAAATGGAAATGATGGAATTATTATTATCCAGGATTTCATGATCAAATATGCAAACCAGAAAATGCTGGATATGACCAATTATTCGTTAGATGAAGCAAATGAGATTCCTTTAATGGATTTTATTTCACCTGAGCATATAGATCTTATAAAAAAGAGATATACACAGAGACTGGGAGGAGAAGTCATTCAATCAGGATATGAGGTCGATATCATATCAAAGAATGGAAATAAGATACCTGTTGAGATTAATGCATCTGGCATCCGTTATAAAGGTAAGCCAGCAGACATGGCAATTATAAGAGATATTTCAGAAAGAAAAAAAGTAAATTCTGCTTTGATGGAATCAGAAAAAAATTATCGTGAGTTAACAGAAAATATTTCTGAATTGGTATACTGCATGGATCCTAAAACCTTTGCAGTAACATATGCTAATCAAGCTCTTGAGGATATTTTCGGATATACTGTTGAAGAATGGTTAAATGATACGGATTCATGGGTGAATTCCATTTACCCCGAAGACATAGGAAAAGTCCTTTTAAAATATGAACAAATGAAGCTAGCACTGGAAAATAGTGTTATGGAATACCGCATAAGAAGAAAGGATGGAACAATACGATGGGTAGAAGACCACGTTTCGTGGTTAGTAGATAGGGAAGCAAATACTGTTTCAGTTAATGGTATTCTTCATGACGTGACTAAACGCAAAGAAGCTGAAATTGCACTGATAAATGCAAAAAATACTGCTGAATCTGCTAATAAAATGAAGAGCCAGTTTATTGCAAATATGAACCATGAATTAAGAACGCCTCTTAATTCCATCATTGGTTTTTCAGATATCCTTCTTGAGAAAAATATTGGAAGTCTCAATGAAAAACAAAGTAAGTATGTAAGTAATGTATCTAATAGTGGTAAGCATCTGCTTAACGTCATAAACGATATTCTGGATATTTCAAAAATCGAAGCCGGTAAAATAGAACTTCAGCATAAAAAAATCAGTATCAAGGAAACATTAGATGACGTTGAAGCAATTGTTTCTCCTCTTGCAGAAAAAAAGAACATCTGCCTGAGTACACGTCTGGAAGCCGATGGCCTCCACATCAAAGCTGACAGACTGAAATTGACACAGGTCCTTTTCAATCTCGTATCCAATGCCATAAAGTTCACTGACAATGAAGGATCTGTAGTAGTAGATGTTCAGGACAAAGGAAATTCAGTTTCTTTTCTGATCAGTGACACAGGAATTGGCATTCCAAAGAATCAGTATGAAAAAATCTTTGAGCCATTTACACAGGTTGACTATTCGACAACTAGAGTATATGGAGGTACTGGCCTTGGCCTTACCCTTGTCAAAAAGTTCGTTGAGATGCATGATGGTGACATCTGGATAAAAAGTGAATTAGGTGAAGGCACTACATTCGGTTTTAGTATTCCATCTAATATGTAAAGTAGTTTCCTTTTTTGGCTTTGTAGATTTAGAAAAATACTTTCTACAGAGTTGATTTTCCTATAACTGAAAACCTGTGACAAAACATTTATATTTCATCAAATAAGTGCATAGGTCAGCATCAATGTATGAATATATGCAATGATTCACGTTCCCGGATGTGAATCTGTTGTTTGATTTTCTTTTACATATTATCCATTTATCCATTCAAGAGGAATGATATTGACCAGTAAACGTATATTAATGGGTAACGAGGCAATTGCTTTTGGAGCCATCAAAGCCGGCGTCCAGATAGCGAGTGGCTATCCAGGCACACCTTCCACTGAGGTTATGGAGACCATTGCTTCCCATGCAAAAGAGTATGGTATCTATGCCGAATGGGCCACCAATGAGAAAGTAGCGCTTGAGACAGCAGTAGGAGCTGCGTATTCAGGCGCTAATGCCATGGTAACCATGAAACAGGTTGGCCTGAACGTAGCTTCTGATCCTCTTATGAGCCTTTCGTACATAGGAGTCAAAGGATCATTTGTTATTTTAGTTTCAGATGACCCGGGCCCGCATTCATCTCAGACCGAACAGGATACCAGGGCCTTTGGTCATTTTGCAAACATACCTGTCTTTGATCCCGCAACGCCACAGGAAGCCTACAATATGACAAAACTGGCTTTCAAATTGTCCCACGAGATGGAAACTCCTGTGATACTCAGGACCACAACCCGTGTTTCCCATGGTTCCTCTGATGTACTCATCGAGGACCTATCTCCGGTTTTCAGGGACATGGAAGGATTTGTGAAAGACACAAGATGGACCATCTTCCCTAAACTAACGGCACAGAGACATCCTCTGCTGGAAGAACTTCAGATCACGATGTCAGACCGTTTCTCAGAATACTTTGCAGATAATTCTTTTAATTCAGTATCCAAGGGCAGCAGTAAAATAGGAATTGCGGCTTCTGGTGTTTCATATCTTTACGCAAAGGAAGCCATAAGGAATCATCCTGGTACATTTTCAGTGTTCAAGGCAGGAACTGTGTATCCTTTCCCTGAAAATGCAGCCCTTGAATTCCTCAAAGATATCAATGAGCTAATAGTTGTCGAGGAACTGGATCCGTATCTTGAAGAGCAGTTCCTGCAAGTGGCAGGCAAATACCATCTCAATGTAAATATACATGGAAAGAAAGACGGTTCTTTCCCTGTCAGTGGGGAGTACGATGTTGATGTTGTTATAGACGGTGTGAACAGGGTACTGGAAGATATCAATAGTGATATTTCTCCGCTTACTCATTCAGAACCTGCAATAAGTCAGAATGATATTCCACCTTTGCCAGTAAGAGCGCCCACCTTATGTGCCGGTTGCATGCACAGGACCGTCTTCTATGCGTTCAAGAAAGCTGCTGCCAAATTACGTTCACAGAAGGGTGTGGATTCTGTATTTTCAGGTGACATTGGGTGTTATACACTTGGTAATGCCAAACCTCTCGAAATGGTCAACACTTGTCTCTGTATGGGTGCTGGTATCAGTATCGCCGCCGGTCTGTCCCAAACACAGGAATACAGGGGTACTCAGAAGGCAAAACAGGTATCCTTCATAGGCGATTCCACTTTTTTCCATTCAGGAATAGCTGCTGTTATCAGTGCAGTATATAATAATGCTGACATCACCATTGCAGTTCTTGACAACCGCACCACTGCCATGACAGGACATCAGCCCCACCCGGGTATTGGTTTAACGGCTCTTGGTTTTCCTGCAAAGATCATCGACATAGCAGATGTTCTCAAAAGTTGCGGGGTTGGTATGGTCAAAACCATAGAGATGGATACTTTGGATGAGTGCATGGATATGGCCACTGAAGCCATGGAATTTGAGGGTCCTTCAGCCATTGTGTTCAAAGGAAACTGTGTTGCTATCTGCAAGGGACAGGGTCAGTATCTCGTGGATGAGGACAAATGCACAGGCTGCGGGCTCTGTATATCCCAGTTGGGATGCCCTGCCATATTTTCAATATCCTCAGGTCTGCCTGTTATTCAGGATACCTGTAGCGGATGTGGTCTGTGTGCAGAGATATGCCCGTCAGATGCTATTGTCCTAAGGGAGGTCTTACAATGAAATTCGATATTCTTATTGCAGGTGTTGGTGGTCAGGGTGTCGTGCTTGCCTCCCGTTTACTTGCTACAGCCGCCATGGATGCCGGTTTACATGTAGCCACAGCTGAAACGATAGGTATGGCTCAAAGAGAAGGATCAGTTACAAGTCATGTGAGAATCGGGGACGATGTATGTGGTTCACTTATCCCGCAGGGAAACGCAGATCTGCTTATAGGGCTCGAACCTGGAGAAGCCGCCCGTAACCTTCGTTTTTTACGCAAAGGTGCCAGCATCGTGGTCAATGAGCATGCAATAATGCCATCGACCCAAGGCAGTGAAGTCTATGATCCCATGCAGATGCTCGAGTTTTTGAAGAGCAATTGTCCGGATATAATATTTGCTGATTTCACCGGTCTTGCAAAAGATGCAGGAACATACAGAGCAGCTAATGTAGCCATGATAGCGGCCGCTGCAGGTGCCGGTCTTTTACCTTTCTCTGTGGAATATCTGTGGAATGTGCTTGAAAAGATGATTCCTGAAAAATACAGGGATGTTAATCGCAGGGCATATGACATGGCAATTGAAAGTGTTTCAAAGACAAAAGCTGCTTCTAAGGATCAATGATGGCAGGAGTGAGATGAATGTGTGATAGCCATGTAATTGATGGGTCAAAGAAAGTGGAACATGTAAGTGAATGTGAAAGTGAGAATCGTTGCACAGCTTCCGGTCTATCCGATGAAGCAAGAACGATCAAGCTCAGGCAACTTCTTCAAAGAGTTGCAAAGGGAAGTCCTTTCTACCAGAAAAAATTCAAGGAAGAAGGTGTTGATGTTGCTGATATAAGGACTCTGGAAGATATCAGCAAGCTCCCATTAACTACAAAAGAAGAACTAAGAGATGCCTATCCTTTGGGTCTTCAGGCTGTACCGGATGAAGAGATCGTGAGGATACATTCATCTTCAGGTACAACCGGAAGCCCTGTTATAATCCCGTATACCAAAAGAGATGTGGATGTATGGGCAGAGATGATGATGCGCTGCTACCAGATGGCAGGGATCACGAATACTGACAGGATACAGATAACACCCGGATACGGACTCTGGACCGCAGGTATAGGTTTTCAGGCAGGTGCAGAACTTCTGGGAGCCATGGCAGTCCCTATGGGTCCTGGAAATACGGAAAAACAGCTTCAGATGATGCTTGACCTGAAGTCCACAGTCCTTGGCAGTACTTCCTCGTATGCTCTTCTACTTGCAGAGGAGATCAGTAAACGGGGCCTGAAGGACAGTATTAAATTGAAGGTTGGTATCATTGGTTCTGAGCGCTGGAGTCCTAAGATGAGGGCACGTATCGAGGACGAGCTTGGCATCGAGACTTTTGACATATTCGGTCTCACTGAGATATACGGGCCTGGCATTGCCCTTGATTGCTCACAGCATGATGGTCTTCACTACTGGTCAGACCACCTGCTCTTTGAGATAATAGACCCTGTTACAGGAGAGAGCCTGCCAGATGGTACTCTTGGTGAGCTTGTCATAACCACGCTGAGCAAGGAGGGAGCTCCGCTTATACGTTACAGGACAAGAGACCTCACACGCATCATACCCGAGCCATGCGAATGTGGAAGTCCTTTCCCTCGCATAGACCGTCTGCTTGGACGCACTGATGACCGCATCAAGATTAAAGGTGTGAATGTCTACCCCGGCCAGATAGAGGATGTCATACACAGGGTGGAAGGCATTAGCAGCGAATACCAGATAGTCCTTGAAAGAGATGCCGGCAGGGATAGCATGCTTTTCAGAGTTGAGGTCGAGAATGCTGAAGACCCGGAAATCAACAGGAAAAAAGCAAAGCAAATGAACAAAACATTTCAGGATTTCATAGGCATCAGTGTTGATGTGGAATGTGTTGGGATTGGAGGATTGCCACGTAGTGAGAAAAAGAGTAAACGGGTTATTGATAACAGGGAGATGTGAAAGACATCACTCTTTCTCTACCAAATACTGCATCAGTTATGGTAATCTTTGTATGATGGCCAGCAATATCGGTTGCCAATCCAATTTATATATTATACCTAATAATATCACATATGGTCTTATGGTTAGCTACGTGGGGTGGCTATCAGGTCGATATTAAAGTCTCTAATTAGAGTACATATCATTAAAATTCATGCAGGAATCATTTGATATCAAGGATAATAGTGGTTTCTATCGTGGTGGGGATTGAATGAGTGCAAATATCACAACTACACTGGAAATGCCAATATGGTGGCCTGATTACATATCCGTGGGAGTTTTCTTTTTTCTTCTGGGGGTAACAGGTGCTGCAATAATAGTTTATCTTGGCAGCTGGGACAAGCTCATGGGAAATACTGCTCGTATACTGGAACTCGAGGAGCAGATAAAGTCCTTCAGAGAACTGTTAAAGGATGCAACTGATGATAATGACAAGGACCGTATGTGGCATGAGATGATGAGACAGAGGGAGGAACTGAATAAGGAAAAAAAGTTCTTCCGAATTATGGGAATCATAATCTATCTTTTTGTAGGAGGTATAGTCGCAAGCATCCTGGCCAACAGTATGCTTGAAGCCGTTGCACTTGGTGCAGGCTGGACAGGTCTTATTGGTGTCTTTGGGATCAAGAAGGATGTTGAGGAAAGGATGAAGCGGGTTGATGCGGACGCTTCTCATGATCTTCAGACCGTTGAGATGATCAAGAAGAATTACGAGGATAAGATCAATAAGACTCGTTCTAAGATGATAAAAGAATACGAGGATAAGGTCGTAGAAACATATTCCAATGGATATGTGGATGCCATAGAGGCAGTTGCCAAGGTCAAAGGCATGGATAGTAAGGCGCTGACAGAGGAAATAATAGAGAGTTTATAGAGGTATCATGATGACGGAAGACGAAAGAGAAAGGCTCAAAAGAAAACTGGTGGAGAAAAAAATTATACCGAATATGCTGAGTGATTTTAATGATTTGAAAGTCAGTCTGGACAAGAAAAACTGGGCTCTGGAAGATGAAGAGGATGATGAGATTAAGAAGGCTCTCAGCTCACTTAAGAGAAGTGCGCAGAAGAAATATTAAATAATGATCTTTCTTTTGCAGGAATTATTTTTATATCCTGATGCCAGATCATCACCAAGGATGGTCCTCTCACTCTTTATCCACAAGCACAGCATTGGTGATAACTACATTTGCAGTGTACTCATCCCGCTCGATGACTTCCATTTCCCGAATCTCTATCTTTTTGTGATACATGGGTCCGTCAGTCACAAAGCTCTCGAACTCGCCGCCTTCGCCTGCAACATTGAGACCAACCTTCTTATTGAGCTTGACAAGTTTATCAATGTCCTTCTTCTCAATAATACGTCCTACCCAGCTCTTGTTCAGGCCGTATGCAGCCACACTGCTGAAGATGAACTCAAATCCAATGTCTAAAAGCTGGTGCATCTCCTTTTCCTGGTCGATATGCCAGAGCGGGGAGAATGATTTTAGTCCCAGTTCGTCACATATTCTCTCTATCCTCTCACGCTGGTAATTGGAATACAGGGCACCGCTGACAATTCCTTCTATGCCGAACTCGTTTTTGGCACGAATTATGGCATTCTTCATGTCATCAAGTTCCTTCTCTTTTTCACCCAATGTAAGCTCTTCAATCAGTGGCATTCCCATGGCTTCTGCCTGCAGTCGTGCAAGGTCAATGTTGGGAGTGTGGAACATATAGGAGTCTTGATTCTGGCTCTTAATTGTGATAAGACACTCGATTGCGTAATTCTGCTGCTGCATTATATACATTGCATAATTGCTGTCCTTGCCTGAACTGAAAAGCACGCCGAGTTTGAGCTTTGGCTGCTCACAGAACTGCTTCAGGTATTCGGTCTTTGTTCTGTATCCACATTTCTTTGCAAGTTTGCCAATGGCCTTGTCAAATCGACTTCCATATTGTGCAGCCTGTTTTTTGCGCTGGCTGACCTGGGCCGGGATCCCAATATCATCAGCAAGCAGACGCAATATGAGTTTGTTCTGCTCATCGTTGATCTTGTACTGTGCTGGTATCTTCAGACAATAGTCCACGAATCTCGTATCAAGATACGGTACACGCAGCTCGATATTATTGTTCATGGAAACAACATCATCTCGGTAGGTGTTTTTTTCATAGATATCCAGAACATCGGTATAACAGTCGCGGTTTATGTCTGTTGAACTCTTGTGACGGTTGTAGCCACCGAACAACTCATCGGCTCCTGAGCCTGAGAACATGACTCTGATACCATCCTCCTTTGCAGCCACACATGCTGCATACATGGTCAGTGCCACTCCTATTTTCGGTACATTTGTGTCTTCCACAAGTGGGACTACATCTTTCAGGTAGGTTTCCACCTCATCCAGTCCTATGCTTTTGACCTTCAGGTCCAGTCCAAGCTCTTCTGCTATCATCCGGGAGTATTCAACGTCAGGTGGAACTTGTGCTTCGGAAAGTCCTGCTGTGTAACAGGTAAAATCAATTCCCGGTTCTTTCCCCATGAGCTTGCACATCTGTGCAATGATGCTGGAGTCCAGTCCGCCGGAAAAAAGAATCCCGAACTTCTCATCAGGCATGCGTATGGAAACAGCATTTTCCAAAAGCTCTTTCATGTGTTTTTCTATTTCTGCGATGCTGCCTTCATGTTGAGGTGTTATGGAAAAGAATTCCCGGCTGTACTTTTCTATACTATCTTTTCCTATATGGTATGCAAGAATTTCCCTGGGGTTGAGTTCTTTGATGTCTACAAAGCCATTTTTTGCAAGTGCCTTCTTTTCGGAGGCGAATGCAAATCCTGTAGAATTGCTATACCAGAGTGGTTTGATACCTACGATATCCCTTACAAGATAAACAGTGTCATCCAGCCAGTATGCAAATGCATAGACTCCGATGAGCTCCAGCAGTACATCATCCATGACCTGCATTATGTCGGTCTGGGAACCGGAGTTCTTCCCTGCATCAAAGACCTGCTTCTCCATGAGCTTTATCAGCAGGTCCGTATCGTTCTTAGCGACAAGGCCGTATTTTTCTGCAAGTTCCTTCCAGTTGTATATCTCACAGTTGGCAACTATCTTCCCCTTACAGACAATTGGCTGAACTACGAAATTAACCATCGAGTGCAGGCGATGTCCTAAAGCATTCCTTTTTGAAATATCAGGATCGAACTTGAGGGAACTAAGATTCTCTGCAAGGTAAAGTCCGTTCTCAGTACTGATCCCTATACCATCAAGTCCCCGGTTCTTTGTTATTTCAAGGGCTTCTAAGATATGTTCCATTGCGTTGTCGTTATTAAAAAAACCTGTAATTGAGCACATAGTTCCAGTTGATAATAGTATTTTTAGTTCAGAAAAGCGTTCCAGTCAGATAAAGGCTTTGAGTATTAGCAATAAATTGCCTTGAAATCTCAGGAATAATGAGACAAGCAAAAAAAAGAAAAAAGGATATAAACAAAAAGAAATAATGAGCTCAGGGTTTGCATTCCAGAGCAATACGTTCTTCCGGCTTTAAGGAGACGTAGAATCTTAGTATATCTTCCGGATCCATGTCTACTCCGAGATTATAACCATTTGCTCTGCCTGTCCTTAGAAACCTTTCTTCCTTTTCATGCTTTCTGAGCATCAGAGCTTGAACCTCTTCATTTTTAAGTTTGGACATATCTACTTTCCTGAGAAGACCTATGAGCAGGAAGTTATTCTCCATACGTTCATAAACGCTTTCTTTCTTGTTCTCAACCTTATTTTCAGGCTCGAACAGGTAGGCAGTCTCACCATTAGAATCCTTGTATGCCAGTGATATTTTCTTGAGTACCAGTTTTCCATTTTCGGATACCAGAATAGTGCGCTCAGTTTTCATTTATTGCCTCTGTTTGTTTTTTGCAGAATCCAGGTCCATAGATATTTCATACAAATCATGAGATTATACTATCAATTTACAATCAGTTGTGTTTGTTCTACCATTGCTGGTCTCTCAATTTACTATTTAAATATATCCATACTTTATTATTTAATGAGTATCATTATTATGAGATATTATGTTTTTGATGTATTCGCTTTTACTTAGGGTATACAAAATATGAAATAGTAAGACCTTCAAAGGGCTTAGTGAAATCACAGGAACGAAATCATATGTTCAACGAATTAAAGAATACTGTCAGAGTATCGATATTGCCCTTTGTAAGGTGGGTACCATTAACTCCCAATTCTCTTACCATCATAGGTCTGCTCACCAGTATCTGGGCGGCAGCTGTATTTGCCACAGGTGATCTTTCAGGCGCTGCTCTGTTGATACTTCTTAGCGGGTTCTTTGACATGATAGACGGTGCTGTTGCAAGAGCAAAAGGCCGGATGACTGCTTTTGGTGCAGTACTTGATTCTGTGTGTGACAGGTATGCTGATGCTATAATTTTTGCAGGTATAATCTATGGAGTTATAGCAGGCCGTATTCTACAGACTGCTGTCCTTTCAGTTCCCCTGTGGCTTTGGGTTGTATTCGCTATAATTGGTTCGTATCTTGTGAGTTATGTACGTTCAAGAGCGGAAGCCGCAGGTGTTGAGTCCATGAATATCGGGGTAGCTGAGAGACCGGAGAGAATGATGATACTTGTTGCAGGCTCCCTGAGTGCTTATCTGGGAGAGTCTATAGTTATTATAGTAGTTCTTACTCACATAACAATTATCCAGCGTTTACTCTATGCAAAAAGGTCACTTGAGTGAGTAGATTATATTACAATGCAAAGCTTATAATAGCAGACGTTATTATTTATGCCAGAGTTTATATTATAATATTATAAATCATCAAACAAGAGATGAGGATTCTAAATGCAATATCAGGCAGATGTAACCATTGAACTTAAAAGCGGTATGCTTGACCCTGAAGGTACAACTATCAAAAGGGCACTTGAACACCTGGGATATAAGACCGAGAGTGTGAGAACAGCAAAAAAATATACTATTGACCTTCAAGCAGAGAATGTCCAAACTGCAAGGGAGACTGTTGAACAAATGTGCCAGAAACTGATAGCCAATCCGATAATCCATAATTATGCCATATCCTTGAGGGAATTGCAATGAGCATAGGTATTGTACAGTTTGGTGGCAGCAATTGTGACCTTGATGTGTTGCATGTTCTGAAGGATGTTCTTGGAGTTGACGCTGAACTTGTATGGTACAAGGAAGAAAACCTGGAACGTTTCGAAGGGATAGTCATCCCGGGAGGTTTCTCATACGGTGATTACCTCAGAGCAGGCGCAATTGCTGCCCGCACTCCTATTATGAATTCGGTCAAGGAACTTGCAGAATCAGGCAAGCCTGTTATAGGTATTTGTAATGGTTTCCAGATTCTCACAGAATCCGGACTTCTTGCAGGTGCACTTACAACCAATGATTATCCAAAGTTCAGATGCGAGCCTACTTTCCTGAGAGTCGAGGCAACAGATACACCCTTCACTTCAAAGTTCAAAAAAGGTGATGTGCTCAGCATTCCTATCGCTCATATGGAAGGCAACTTCTATGCGGACGAATCCACACTTTCAAGTCTTGAGGACAATGCTCAGGTAGCCTTCAGGTACGTGGACAAGGATGGCAAGGTGAGCGATGAGGCAAATCCTAACGGTTCAAAGGAAAATATTGCAGGTATACTGAGTTCAAAAAAGAATGTACTTGGTATGATGCCACATCCTGAAAGGGCATCCGAGGAAATTCTGGGTTCAAAGGACGGACTGAAAATACTTGAATCAATGGTGGAGTTCATCTCCAAGAAATGATTACTTTCCTTTTCTTCTTTTGTTTCCGCCTATTATTCCTTATTCATCAAATTCTCGACGGTTTTCCAGGAATGTCTCACAAAAGCAGGTAGTTCCTCATTTTCTTTGTACCAGTCTGCAAGGAACTTTTTCGTCTTAGGATCTGAAGGATAGCCACTGCCAAAATCCACTCCGATCTCCTTTTTGAGTTCTTCTATCAACTCATCCCTGCGTACCTTGGCTACGATCGACGCAGCAGAAACAACAGGATATCTGTCATCAGCCCTGTGTTTTGAAATTATGGACATATTTGTGGCTTTTTCAGGATAGTTCTTTTGGTACTCTTCAAGAAGTCTTCTCCCAAATCTCTCTTCATTTATGTCAGCCGCATCCACGTAGGCTTTTTCAGGATGAAGTTGTCCAAGTACTTTTGAAAATGCAATGACCATTATGTCGTTCATACTCATGAGCTTTCGAAGCTCGTCTATCTGTCTGGCTTCTATTTCAAAGACAAAGACTTTTTCTGAGTATTTTTCTATCTGTCCGGCAAACTGGGGTCTTTTTTTAGGACTTATCTTTTTTGAATCTGCAACACCAAGATTTCTCAATGTGTTTGTTTTGTCCTCATCCAGCAGTACTCCGCCAACACACATAGGTCCTATGACCGGTCCTTTCCCTGCTTCATCTATTCCAGCTATCTTCATGCTATCTTCCTGAGAACCACTATCAATATCAATGCCGGTAATCGTGAACTACCCCGAAGCTAAAGACTTCGTGGCTTCTTGCTTCATTCTTTCCTCCATTGAGGACAAGTCCACAGGCCCATCCCGTAGTTCCTACGGTGTTTTATATTTCTATTAAATTTTGCTTATCTAAAGCAAATTTTTTGATATTAATAGCGGCATTAATATCCCTATCATGATTGTTATTACAATCAGGACATTGCCATTCTCTAATAGCAAGTGTCATATCTGATTTGT
>Ga0265295_1004977_pt1 | contig 17423 bp, 17 predicted proteins | sample Munlansysbiofilm_FD_192503 | JGI IMG/M metagenome (GOLD analysis project Ga0265295, IMG submission 192503) | Leachate microbial communities from a municipal landfill in Southern Ontario, Canada - Methane capture system biofilm | ecosystem: Engineered > Solid waste > Landfill > Unclassified ...
TGCCTATGCAAAGAAGGAAGTGATCAATGCCTCTATGGAATTCAATGAACACTCCCATATGCCAACATTCAGGGTCATACAAGGATTACCGGGAGAGAGTCACGCGATCGATACCGCACGCTATATGAAACTCCCTGAGGAAGTCATATCTCGCGCTGAACAGTACCTTGGCAGTGAAGCTGTCCAGATTGCTTCCATCATCAAGGATCTTGAGGAAAAACGGAAAGAGCTTGAGAAGCAGGAAGAAAAAACCCAAAAGCGCTATTACTCGCTCCAGCAAGAAGTGAAACAACTTCAGCTCAAGGAGCTTCGTGTACGTCAAAGAGAAGCACAGCTCAAGGATGAACAAACAACTGAGCTTGCCCGATTCATGAGTGCAAAACGTAAAGAGTTGGAAAATCTTGTAAAGACAATGCGAGAAGGTGAACTGGATAAGGCTAAACGTAAACAGGTAAAAGCGTATGTACAAAGCCTTGCGGACAGGGTGCAGGATGAACAAGCACTGCTTGAACAGAGCGAAGAGGAACTTTCAGATCTGGAGGTCCAAAACCCGCAGGAGTTCAGTGAAGGTATGGAAGTGCTCTGTGGAAATGCAAAACGATTGGGTAAAATCCTGAAAAAGCAGGGAAGAAACAAGTATCTTGTCGCCATTGGATCGATGCGAATGACGCTCGATGGAAAGCAACTACAAGTACCAAAAGAGCAACAAAAGACAGTATTGGTTTCGTACCACAGCAGTACTCCACGGCCTAAACTTGTCCTCGATTTACGTGGCTACACACTAGAGGAAGCACTAACCTCCCTTGAAGAACAGATTGAAAGCTGTCTTGTCCATGGTGTTTCTTCATTTTCTGTCATCCATGGCTATGGGGATGGGATTCTCTCCAAGGGGATTTCCTCATATCTGGAGAAGCATCGCTCGATACAGGGGTTCCGATTCGCCACACCAGAAGATGGAGGTATGGGAAAAACATACGTACAACTTTAGTCTTTTTGGTTAGGCCCTCTTTACAGAGGGCTTTTTACTATGTATACTAATTTAGTAATTTACTAAAGGATTCAGTATGGACAAGAAACATCTTAGAGCCCTCTATGAGGAGCAAAAACCACCAATGGGAGTATTTCGATTGGTCGATAGCAGTACAGCACAGGAGTACCTAGGGGTGAGCAGCAATATCCAAGCGACCAAGAACTCACTCTTTTTCCGTCTCTCTGTTGGGGCTCTGGCAAACTATCCATCATTACAGGATAGTTATGACAAGCATGGGCCTTCCATTTTGGAGTTTTCCATTTTGGAAGAGCTTGATTATCAAGAGGATATTTCTGATTATCGTGCAGACCTTGAAGTACTGCTATCGATGATGAAACAAACCTATATACACGCAAAGGAGATACATGTATGAAGATACCTACAAGTTTGAAACACAAGCCCGTTATCGTGGTACCGAACTATGAACACGTTGATGGAAAGCAGGCAAATGAAAGTGATGCCAAAGGTCTCTCGATTGGATTGGCCCAGTGGAATGATCGGGGCAGTGTGGAAGCATCAGCAAAGGTGTGGCGTTATACTGGGGAGAAGTGGTCACGCCAGAGTGAAGAACTTCCCCTTACCCGTGCACTTGACTTGGCGATCCTGATATGTAGAACCAACCTCTATTTTCAGGATGCCTATCGATTTCCCAAATTCTACGATCCAGATCAACAGACCATTGACCGTATTGGACTGCAAGGGGATGCCATGAGCGTCGAGGTTTGCACAGATAATCCGATGATAGACACTGATATCCGTCTGCTCAATGATGTACTATCCCAAGAAGGGGAACGACTTGGTGAGCGGTTTCGTGTGCTTGCAGATATGTTGAAGCAGATGGGGTACTGAGACAGCTTGCACCCAGATACAGTGGGTGATACCATGAAATCGTGAGGGAGGATCTATGTCAGACTATATGAACGGAACAGGTATTCAATACCATTTGCATATCAAAGAGGGTGATGTAGGTAGATATGTCATTCTTCCTGGTGATCCAAAGCGTGTGCCACTGATCGCAAAGTATCTTGATGATGCTGTACTGGTAGCCGATAGTAGGGAATATGTCACCTATACAGGATTCCTGGACGGAGAGAAAGTCTCAGTCACATCCACAGGTATTGGAGGTCCTTCTGCTTCCATTGCAATGGAAGAACTCTTCAAATGTGGGAGTGATACATTCATCCGCATGGGTACCTGTGGCGGTATTGCGTTGGAAGTAATGGGCGGTGATGTTGTGATTGCTACCGGTGCTGTAAGAATGGAAGGAACCAGCAGGGAATATGCACCTATTGAATTTCCTGCTGTAGCTAACTTTGAGGTTGTATCAGCATTGAAAGAGGCTGCCGACCAACTCGGGAAAAAATGCCACCTGGGGGTCGTGCAATGCAAGGACTCTTTCTACGGTCAGCATGACCCTTCCCTGATGCCGGTCAGCTATGATCTGATAAACAAATGGGAGGCTTGGAAACGACTTGGTGTCTTGGCAAGCGAGATGGAGAGTGCTGCTCTCTTTGTGGTTGCTGCACATTTGGGTGTTCGCTGTGGTAGTGATTTCTTCGTGGTGGGCAACCAGGAGCGTGAACTCCTGGGTATGGAGAACCCTAAGCTCCACGATACCGAGGATGCAATACGAGTAACAATCCAAGGGGTTCGGAATCTGATCAAAAAAGACAAGGCGAAGGCGGGCAAATCCTAGCACGTTTCTTTACCTGCAAAATAGATTCCAAGCTGAAAGGCAGGACATTTGTTCCTGCCTTTCCCAATTCACAGAAACAGTGACTTGCATGGTAGAGTTCATAGGTACCAGAGAAAGGGTAGTGTTTCCCTCTTGCTCCCAATGTACCAAAGAGTGGAAGCAGGTGGGCGGAATCCACTGCAATAAGATTGTTCATGGTATTGGGAAAGGAGAGCAACAAGTCAATTGAATGGGGCAGTAATAGGTAATCGAGAATACACCCACCCGCATTGGTGACTTTCAGGTAATAGTGTGCAAGCAGTCGATATGCCTCCTGGGCATTGCTGAAGAGCCTTACCGTACTATGTTTCTGGAATCTCCCGTACATGATATTCCTCCTTGTACATCTGTAAGAGGAATATCAACACATATGCTTCAATAGAGTAATATACCCTGTGATAGCAACAAGGCCTCTTGTGCAGCGAGCAGTTCATCCAAGTTTTCATCCTTATCAGCGGTAACCAATACTCTGATGGAAAATACTTCCAGACCAATACGCTCATAGGCATCCTGGAGAGCTGTATGCTCAAATGTTCCAAGATCAAGACGGAACCGTATAGCTTGTATATCTTTTGCCATATTTTCACTGATAAGAAGATGGACCATCCCATCGTGGAGATTTTCAATACAGATAATCCCCCGTTTACTATCGTTGGTATAGAGATGGGCATGTCTTGTTAGCATATTCATGGGAACATCCTAGCAAAAATATTGGGAAGGGTATAGAATTCCGATGATTTCTTTTGGCTATGGGGGAACAGATATAGCCAAATGGACAAAAATTGACAAATAGGTTGAAATTTTATGTTCATTGAACGATAATTCCCTACAGTTTGGCATATTTTGCGTATATAGGCAGAATCCAAATTTTTCGTGACCTATTGGAACTCATGTACAAGGTAGGAATACAGATGGCTCAACAGATTCAAGATTTGGTTGCTTCCATCCGCAGGGATGGAATTGAGGCTGCCCAGAAAGAGGCTGATCAGATTATTGCTGATGCAAAGGCTGAGGCTTCAGCATTGGTGGAGAAAGCCCGCAAAGAGGCTGCTCGGGAAATCGAGAAAGCTCACAAAGAGATTCAGACGCGGGACCAGAGTGCAATCAGTAGTCTTCAGCAGGCAAGCAGGGATGTACTGCTCTCCCTGAAGAAGGCCATACAAGCAGAACTGGACAGGATTCTTACAGCTGATATTGAGAAAGCCTATTCCAGCAAGGACCTTGTCAATGTAATTATCAAGGTTGTTTCTTCCCTTTCAGATATCGGGGGAAAGGAACTGCAGCTGAGCAAGAAAGATTTCGATCAGCTTGCAACATCCCTAAAAAAGGAACTTGGTGATGAACTCAAGAAAGGTCTTGAGATCAAGGCAGTGCCTTCTACAAGATCTGGTTTCAGGGTGAGTGAGAAGGATGGTTCAGCATTCTATGATTTCAGTGCAGAGGAGACTGCGGAACTGCTTCGTCCGTTCCTTTCTCCTTCCATCCAGGACATCGTTTTTAAAGCGGAACAATAAGGAGTTGTCGTGGCTTCCTACTATTATTTGGTAGCAACGTTACCTTCCTTACGGTATGACGGAGTGCTTCCCTTCACAACTGATACCTTTCTTTCGCTCTGCAAAGATCAGGTAAGCAAGGCTCACTATCTGCTTTTGGAGCAGGCGGTAAGCGGTGTTGCATCCTCACATCACTTTCTTTCCCAGTACCAACATTTTGCTGGCATGGTTAAGAAGGAGTTGACTGAGGCAAGAAGTAGGAAACTTTCTCTCTCTGATCCTTCCTACCGAAATGATGGGGATAAAGAAGCCAAAATCAGTGATACTGTGCGTCAGGCTCTTTCCAGTGATGACGTATTACAAGCTGAAATGTTGCTGATAAGGCTGCATTGGAACTATCTGGATGATTTGAGTGCTCTTCATACATTTGATATTGAAGGGCTTCTTTCATATGCGTTGAAACTGAAAATGTTGCAAAGAAAAAGTCTTTTTACCCGAGAGGAAGGAAACGCTGAGTTCAAGCGTCTCTTTTCCAATATTCAGACTGAGATTGAGAACAATTAGTGGAGTTGGATATGGCAAATACAAGTGGGCGTGTCTTAGGCGTCAACGGGAATATGGTAACAGTCGAGTTCGACAGTGCTATTGCAAAGAATGAAGTCGGATATATCCATGTTGGTGATGATCGCCTCAAGGGTGAGGTAATCCGTATCAATGGGAATACGGCTTCCCTGCAGGTCTTCGAAATGACTGGTGGAATCCGCGTTGGGGATACAGTTGAGTTCTCCGGCGAAATGTTGAGTGTTGCCTTGGGGCCTGGGCTCTTGCAGCAGATCTATGATGGTTTGCAGAACCCCCTTCCTGAACTTGCAAAACAGTGTGGGTTCTTTCTCCAACGTGGGGTGTATCTTGATGCAATTCCCAACAATGATTGGGATTTCACCCCAGTTGCAAAGGTGGGAGACAAGCTCCGCCCAGGCGATACATTCGGCACTGTCCCAGAAGGCCTGTTCACCCACCAGATCATGATCCCATTCAATCTCAATGATACTGATTGGGAAGTGGTAAGCATCAAGGAAAAGGGTAGCTATGGCGTTCGTGATACCATTTGTACGGTAGAGGATGCAAAAGGCAATAAGAAAGACCTCTCCATGATTTTCACCTGGCCGGTAAAAAAAGCCATCAAACTCTATGAAGAGCGATTGCGCCCCGATGAGACCTTGGTCACCAAGATTAGGATCATTGACACCTTCCTCCCTGTTGCAAAGGGTGGTACCTACTGTACCCCTGGCCCGTTTGGTGCAGGAAAGACTGTTCTCCAGCATATGACCAGCCGTAATGCAGATGTCGATATTGTAATTATCGCTGCATGCGGAGAGAGAGCCGGTGAGGTGGTAGAAGTGCTCAAGGAGTTCCCTGAGCTTGTTGACCCGAAGACCGGTCGTTCATTGATGGAACGTACCATCATAATCTGTAATACCTCTTCCATGCCGGTAGCAAGCCGTGAGGCTTCCGTATACACCGCAGTAACGCTTGCTGAGTACTACAGGCAAATGGGACTCAGTGTCCTGCTCTTGGCTGACTCCACCAGCCGATGGGCACAGGCAATGCGTGAGATGAGTGGTCGTCTTGAAGAGATCCCAGGTGAAGAGGCATTCCCTGCATATCTCGAAAGCCGTATTGCAGAGTTCTATGAGAGGGCTGGAAAGGTACGTCTACGTGATGGTCGTATTGGTTCGGTAACCATCGGAGGAACTGTCAGTCCTGCTGGTGGTAACTTTGAGGAGCCGGTAACACAGGCTACACTCAAGGTTGTTGGAGCTTTCCACGGATTGAGTCGTGAACGCAGTGATGCACGTAAATATCCTGCAATCGATCCTCTCACTTCCTGGTCGAAGTATGAGGGTATCATCAAACAGGCAAAGGTCGAGTATGCCCGCAATATCCTGAGAAGGGGTAATGAGGTCAACCAGATGATGAAGGTTGTCGGTGAAGAGGGAACCTCGGTTTCAGACTATATCACCTACCAGAAGAGTGAGTTGATTGATGCTTTCTACCTACAGCAGAACTCCTTCGACCCAGTTGATGCTTCGGTCCCACCTGAAAGACAGAAACATACCTTTGAGGTACTGTTCAAGGTACTAGCGACCGAGTTTGATCTAGAAGATAAGAAACATGTGCGTTCCTTCTTTAACACGCTTAGGCAGAAGTTCCTTGACTGGAACAATGTTGAAACGAAGAGCGAGCGCTTCACACAGATAGAAGGGGAGATTCTTGCCCTGTACCAGGGGAAACAACGTAGTGTTGATCCTGACGCTGAGCAGTTGATCTAAGGGGTTGCAGATGCAGAAAGTCTATTCAAAAATTGAATCCATTGTAGGAAACGTCATCACCGTGCGTGCCGTCGGGGTAAGCAACAGTGAGCTTGCCATTGTCACCTCTGAAGGTGAGCAGAGCTATGCGAGTGTCATCAAGCTTGATGATGATCTGGTCTCTTTGCAGGTATTCAGCGGAGCACAGGGTATATCCACCGGTGATCAGGTGCGATTCCTTGGCGTTCCGATGCGTGTCTCATATACAGAGAACCTTCTCGGTCGTGTATTTGATGGTACCGGCAATCCCCGTGACAATGGACCTTCGCTGTCAGACAATATGATTGATATCGGTGGTCCTGCGGTAAATCCAGCAAAACGAATCATTCCTCGCAACATGATCAGAACGGGTATCCCGATGATCGATGTGTTCAATACCTTGGTTGAGAGTCAGAAACTTCCCATTTTCAGTGTCAGTGGTGAGCCTTACAACCCACTGCTTGCGAGAATTGCCATGCAGGCTGAAGTTGACCTGATTGTACTTGGAGGTATGGGTCTCAAGTATGATGACTATCTCTTCTTCAAGGATACCCTTGAGAGTAGTGGTGCAATGAGTCGAACGATTATGTTCATCCATACTGCAAGTGACCCAACCGTTGAATGTATGTTGGTTCCTGATATGGCCCTCGCTGTTGCTGAGCGTTTTGCACAGGATGGCAAGAAGGTTCTTGTACTGCTAACTGATATGACCAACTTTGCTGACTCCATGAAAGAGATGGCCATTACCATGGACCAGGTGCCTTCGAACCGAGGATATCCTGGGGATCTCTATAGTTCCCTTGCTTCCCGTTATGAGAAGGCTGTTGACTTTGAGGGTGCAGGCTCTGTAACCATTCTTGCGGTAACCACCATGCCTGGTGATGATGTCACGCACCCGGTTCCTGATAATACCGGATATATCACCGAAGGTCAGTATTATCTGAAGGGTGGAAGAATCGAGCCATTTGGGTCGCTGAGTCGACTCAAGCAGCAGGTCAACAAGGATACCAGGGATGACCATCGTGCGTTGATGGATGGTATGATCAAACTATATGCATCATACAAGGAGTCACTGGAAAAGAAATCCATGGGCTTCAATATGACCGATTGGGATGAGAAATTGCTCAAGTATGGTCGATTGTTTGAAAGTAAATTGATGGATTTGAGTGTAAATATCCCCCTAGAGGGAGCACTGGACTTGGGATGGGAGATTCTCAGTGACTGTTTCGAGCCAAATGAAACAGGATTGAAGAGTGATTTGATCCTGAGCCGCTGGCCCAAGAAGTTGAATGACTAAGGAGTCGAGATGGCCGTCAAACTGACCAAGAACGAACAGAAACTCCAAAAGGACAGATTGAAGCAATACCAGCGGTATCTGCCGACCCTGCAACTGAAAAAACAACAGTTGCAGATGGTTATCAGGCAGATTTCTGCTGAGGTGGCATCGCTGAAGAAAAAGCAGGAGGCGCTCGTTCAGGACATGCAGACGTGGATTGCTGTGTATCATGAGAATACCGCATTCGCTTCTGAACTGAAGGTTGAAAAGCTCATCAAGATAGACAAGGTGGTTAAGGCAAAAGGCAATATTGCCGGTGTGACCATTCCAGTATTCAAGGAACTGACCTTTGTTCCCATCTCCTACAACCTTGCTGACTATCCTCTTTGGGTGGACAAGGGATTGGAGAGCCTTCGTGACTTGGCGCGTTATGATGCCTTGATCGCAACACTGGAACAACAGGTGAGACTCCTTGAAAAAGAGTTGAGAACTACCAGTCAACGGGTGAACCTTTTCGAGAAGGTGAAGATACCTGAGGCAAAGGATAATATCCGTCGTATTGCCATTTACCTGGGTGACCAGCAGACTGCTGCTGTAGTCCGTGGTAAGATCGCCAAGAAAAAGCTGATGCAGGGGGCATGAGATGATTGTACCAATGAAAAAGGCCTACATCGTCGTTCAGGCACATAATGGCCGTACCATGCTCAGGGATCTCAGAAAAGGTGGTCTGCTCCATATAACCAGTGAACAGGTCCAGAGTCAAAAGATAGAACAACTCCAAAAGCGTTATGACCAAATATACAGCTTACGGAATGTCATTCTTGATCTGCAAGACAAAAAGCATATGCCTTCCCAGAGTGAAGTCTCTGATGAAGTGTTTTATGAGCTTCTTGAACGCTATCAAGGACTATTGGAGACAAGAGATGACCTCGTAGAGGAAATCAAGGCTGACTCAGGTCAGATTGAGGAGCTGAAGGAGTGGGGCGATTTCGACCCAGAGGAAGTAAGGCAATTATCCCATGAGGGGATTAAATTGTTTTTCTATACCCTTTCCAAGAAGGACCTGAAGAACCTGGATCCCTCTATCCAATATATTGAGCTCTCTCCTGTTGCCGGACAGATGGCCATTGCAACTGTAGGGGAAGCACTCGACTCATCCGTTCCAGCCAAACCCTTTACCATGAGTGAACATGGTCTTGGGTTTTTACAGAACAGAAAAGCTTCTGATGAGAGTCGCCTGAAGGATGTAGTCAAAGCTCTCAAGGAGGCAGGTACTTATCTTGATGCTTTTTCATTCCAATTGAAGAAGCTGGAGATGGCAATGCGCTTTGAGGAGGTTGGGGAACAACTTGAAGGGGGAGAGGACCTGGTCTGGCTTTCGGGCTATCTTCCAGAAACCAAGGCAGATGACTTTATATCCCTTGCCAAGGATAAGGGTTGGGCTTATCAGTTGGATGAAGCCACCGAAGAAGATACTCCACCAACCTTGATCAAGTATCCAAAGGGAGTGGGAATTATCAAGCCCGTATTTGATATTCTGGGAACAGTTCCTGGTTATCGTGAGAATGATGTCAGTACCTGGTTCCTGTTGTTCTTTACCTTGTTCTTTGCGATGATCATCGGGGATGCAGGTTATGGCATTATCTTCATGGCGACTGCTGTTCTTTTACACGCAAAAGCCAAGCAAGCGAATACCATGGTCATGTTGCTCTATGTGCTGAGTATTGCAACAATTGTGTGGGGGTCCTTGACGGGTACCTGGTTTGGCTCCAAGGAAATACTTCTGGCAGTTCCATTCCTTCAGACCCTGGTCATTCCATCCATATCAAACTATCCTGAACTTTTTGGTTTGACTGCCAGTACCGCTCAAAATACAGTCATGAAGTTCTGCTTCATCATTGGAACGGTCCAACTGAGCTTGGCTTGCATTCTCAATGTAATCCACAAGATTCCCAAGAAGGACCTGAGCTTTGTTGCCGATATCGGATGGTTGATGGATATTCTGGCCCTCTATTTTGTGGTATTGCAATTGGTCATCGGTGAGCCTGCAAATATGATGTATGTTGCTTCTGTAGTAGGGGCAGGGTTTCTGTTGGTGGTTGTCTTTGGATCACAAGGCCCCGGGATCAAGTTTGGGAAAGGCCTTGCCAGTGGATTGGGTGGTTTTTTCACCACCTTCCTCAATACCATCAGCGCATTCTCAAATATCATGAGTTATATTCGTTTGTTTGCTGTAGGAATGGCTTCTGTTGCCATTGCACAGAGTTTCAACAGTATGGCAGGTGGTATGCTCAGTGGGTTTGCACTTGTTGCTGGAATCTTGGTTCTGGTAATCGGGCACTCTCTCAATATTGTGATGGGATTGCTTAGTGTAGTGGTGCACGGTGTGCGCCTGAATCTTTTGGAGTTCTCTGGTCAGCTCGGCATGGAGTGGACTGGGATCGCATATGAACCGTTTACCCAAACGGTAGAAGAAAACTGATCGTTGTTTGGTAACAACTAAGGAGAAACACATGGGAAACTTGGAATTTATTGGATTGGCATGTGCATTGGCTCTCTCGGCTCTAGGGTCGGGACTTGGTGCTGGCGCTGCTGCCCAGGCAGCAGTTGGTGGTTGGAAGAAGTGCTACGCGAACGGTAAACCTGCTCCGTTCATCATGGTTGCATTTGCCGGTGCTCCGCTTACCCAGACCATTTACGGGTTCCTCTTGATGAACTTCATTGCTGCAGCCATTGCTGCAGGGGCCTCATCAACCCTGGCATTGGGCGTTGGTGTATTCGGTGGTGCAGCTATCGGACTCTCTGCATGGATGCAGGGAAAGACTGCTGCCTGCGCATGTGATGCACTTGCTGAGACTGGAAAGGGTACTGCTAACTACTTTATCGTTATCGGTATTGTTGAGACAGTTGCTCTCTTCACTTTGGTCTTCAGTTTGCTTGCCTTGCAATAAACAGATTACCGAACAACGGTTCACAATAGAGATGGACACCCATGTGGTGTCCATTTTTCTGTCGTATGGTCCAATATTCTTGGTATATACCTTGGTAATTACTTTCCTTTATTGTACGTAAATATTAAAAATATACAGCCTACTTTCGTATGTGTTCAATGTAAACATATGCATATAAAATTCTGTAATTAGCTACATTCTAACATTCTGGATATTTTATTAATCATAACCTTGACAACTGGAATATCCGTACTATACTAGAACCATAAGAACCAAGATTATTGGAATGAATATTCCAATTAGCACGTAATGAACAGGAATATTGTTCAAAAAAGGAGAGTGTTATGAAACGGATTTTGTTGTTCTTGTATTGATCACATGTATGGTCAGTATGGTATTTGCAGCTGGTAGTAAAGAGGATGTATCAACTGTAACAAAAGGTACAGAAATATCTTTTTGGAATGGTTTCACTGCTTCAGATGGTGATATTCTCAGAGAAATATTTGATCGATTCAATGCTGAGAATCCACAGGATATTAAGGTTGATATGGATATCATGCCATGGGCAAATATGTTAGAAAAACTTGCGGTATCTGTTTCCACTAAGACGGGTCCGACTTTGATTCTTTTGGGTTTGGAGAATATTCCTGAATACAGCGAAAGCGGTGCTCTATTATCGCTGAATGATTTTTGGGAGTGGTCAGGTCTTGATAAGGATAATTACTCCCCTAATGTGTTGAAAGCATTCCAATACAACAATAATACTTATGGTATCCCTATGCAATATAACTCGCATTATTTATATTGGAATAAAGACTTATTCAAAGAAGCAGGACTTGATCCAGAAAAACCCCCCAAGAATTTCTCAGAATTTATTGAGTATGCTGAAAGACTTTCTGACCCAACAAAAGAACAGTATGGTTATGCCTTTGCGGCAGACAGTGCAGTAATCACAAATTTCCTTTGGAGCAATGGAGGCGATTGGTTAACTGCAGACAATACTAAGTCAGCGATTAATTCACCAGAAGCAATCCAAGTTTTTAAAATGTTCCAGGATTTTTCAAAAAACAAGATATCTCCTACTGGAATGACCGGTGCTGACTTGGACAATCTATTTTACGCTGGTAAAGTTGCAATGTATATAAATGGTCCTTGGTTAATTGCAGGGTGTAGGGAAAAAGGAATTGATTTTGGGATCGGTTCAATTCCTGCTTCTGACTCAGGAAATAAAGAGTTCATTGGAACAGGTGTAGCTTTCATGATTACTTCAAGTGCCACTGAAGAACAAAAAATAGCTGCTTATGAAGTTATCAAGTATTGGCTTTCAAAAAATATTTTAAAAGAATGGACATTGCGTAACGGATTTCCAGCTTGGTCTCAAGAAGTCTTAGATGATCCTGAAGTCCAGAAAAATTTAATACAATCGGAACTTGGTACTATTACGCAGTATACAAGAGTTCCTTTTGAAGGGCTTCCTGAATCGACCCAAATTCTTTCTGACTATGTAAATCCAATTCTGGAACAATTAACTTATTTGAAGATATCTCCAAGTGAGGCAGCTGAAAAGATGGAAGAAGGCATTAATAAAGTTTTAAAGAATAGATAAATTTATTTATACTTATGGTTGCTGTATTAGAGAAATTCAATACAGCAACCATCCTTTAGGTTGGTGATATACGTGAAATACTCGAAAAAAAGAATAAATTCAATTTGGTATAGTCCACAAGTCGCGGCTTGGGTGTTTTTGTTCCCTTCCCTTGTTTCTCTTATGGTATTTGTATTTATTCCTTTATTAACTGCATTTCTGATGTCCTTTTTTGATGTAAATATTTTCCTATCTTCAATAAAATTCAGTGGATTTTCAAATTTGAAAGAAATTGCAGAAGATAGCCGATTCTGGAATTCGTTGAAAAACACTTTCCAATATACTTTTCTTTCTGTGTTGATCGGAACAACGTTTTCATTGTCCATGGCTTTATATGTCAGCAAGAATTCCATGTTTCGGAAACTATTACGATTTTCATTTTATGCTCCAGTAGTATGCTCAATGACCGCGATGGGAATCGTTTGGTCCATATTGCTAGACCCTACAATAGGTATGATAGCTAAATGGACACAGATGATTGGTCTACCCAAAATGGAATTCTTAAAAAATCCAGATATGGCAATGCCACTTGTTGTATTTGTTTCAATTTGGAAAACTTTTGGTTCCGCTATGATTATTTTTATCGCAGCTTTGCATGCAATTCCCAATGTATATTATGAAGCCGCTGTAATTGATGGAGCAGGGGTATGGATTCAATTTAGAAAGATAACTCTTCCACAGATTCTGCCGGTACTAGGATTTAATGTTATAACATCAACAATTGCAGGTCTTATGGTATTTGACCAGACATATGTGATGACGCGCGGAGGTCCTCTTTTCAGGACAGAAACCATTGTCCAATATTTATATTCCCGTGCATTTTCTATCAGTCCTTTCCGCCTAGGGTATGCATCCTCAATTGCAATGATTCTTTTTTTTATCATAGCAATAATTTCTGTGATTCTGTATAGATCTTTCTTGAAAAATGAAAATAGGGTATCTGGGAATGAATAAAATGAATAAATACAAACTCAGCATATTTCTCAGTGTTTTTACAATGTGTATTGTACTTGTGATTGTTTTATATCCCTTTATCTGGCTTTTCCTTTCATCCTTGAAATTCGAGATGGATATAGTAAAGTTTCCTCCAGAAACTTTGCCTGAGCGTTTAACTTTTTCTCAATATATCCGTGTTTGGCAAAAACTACCATTACTTACAATGACAAGAAATACAATTATCTTTTCTACTATGACCACATTTACTAACTGTCTCTTATGTGCAATGGGAGGGTATGCTTTTGCAAGAATATTTTTTAAGGGTAAAAACATTGTTTTTGCATTCGTCCTCATATCAATGATGGTTCCTTTCCAAGTTTTTATGATACCTCTCTATATAATTGAGTATAAGATTGGTATTCTTGATAGTTTTCTAGGACTTTTATTGCCAAGACTGACATGGCCATTTGGTATATATATGTTACGTTCATTTTTTGGTTCAATACCTAAGAGTATCGAAGAAGCGGCCAGGATTGACGGAGCTAATGAGTACGTTATTTTCTGGCGAATCATGTTTCCACTATGTATACCTGCCGTATTGACCATCGGAATTATGACATTGGTGAATAACTGGAATGATCTTGCATATCCACTAATTTTAACTAATTCAATACAGATGAGAACATTGTCCGTAGGCTTAGCAATGTTTGTGGGACAAAGAGTGATTGAATATGGTCCTACCTTGGCAGCTGCTGTGGTTTCTCTGATACCACTAATGATAGTTTATGTGTTTCTACAGAAGTTCTTTGTCAGAGGTGTAGTTATGTCAGGACTCAAAGGTTGAGTACTATAAAGTGAATTCAAAATTTTAAAACTAATTAATCAAGAAGGTAATATGAAAAATAATAATATAGCAACGTTGATAATAGAAAAAGAATACTGTATTGGAATGACTGACGAGAGGTTGTTCGGATCATTTGTTGAGCATATGGGGTCGACAGTTTACGGAGGAATTTTTCAACCTGATCATTCCTCCTCCAATATGTTTGGCTTCAGGCAGGATACTTTAAATATACTAAAAGAATTACATTTATCAGTCATACGATATCCTGGTGGAAATTTCGTATCTGGATTTGATTGGAAAGATTCAATCGGTCCAAAAGATACACGTCCAAGACGACTCGATCTTGCTTGGAAAGCGATTGAGTCCAATCAATTTGGTCTTGATGAATTTATGCAATGGCTTGATTTATTGGGAAGTAATGCAATTCAAACAATTAATCTTGGAACAGGAGACATGCGATCTGCTATTGAACTACTTGAATATTGCAATATGGATACAACTACTGAATATGCCCAGCTTAGGAAACAAAATGGACGAAATAAACCTTATGGAATAAAGACATGGTGTCTTGGAAATGAAATGGATGGACCATGGCAAATTGCTGGAAAAAGTGCAAATGAATATGGACGATTAGCTTTGGAAACTGGAAAAATCATGAAGATGTTGGACCCGTCAATTGAGCTCATCATTTCAGGTAGTTCGACTTCCCGAATGGATACTTTTCCAGAGTGGGACAAAGATATTCTCATGCATTGTTACGAAATAGCTGACTACATATCTTTACACCATTATGTAGATAGGACTTGTCCTCCCCAAGAAATATCAGAAGAAAGTTTCTTTCGTTCGATAGAGAAGCCAGTTCTATTGGATACTCCAACTTATCTGGCAAGAACACTAAATGTAGAACAACAGATTAAAGATATTATTGCTACATGTGATTATGTGAAGGCGGTGAAACGAAGTTCAAAAACAATGTATCTTTGCTTTGATGAATGGAATACTCTTAGCTCTAATAAATATAATCAACCAGAACGTAAACCTTGGGAGATTGGTGAACCTATTGATTACGTTCCACATACAATGGAAGATGCCCTTGTTGCTGCTTCAATTATGATGGCTATTCTTCGACATGCTGATAGAGTTAAAATCGCTTGTCAATCCCTATTAGTTAATACAGGTGGGCTCGTGTTTACTTCGCCTGACGGAGGAGTGACAAGAAATACAATATTCTACCCGTTTTTACATTTATCACGGTATGGCCGCGGTATAGTCTTAAAGAATATACTTATGTCTCCTGTTTATGATTGTGAAGAAAAAGAAGGAGTTCCTTATATTGATAGTTTAACAGTATTTGATGAAGAGAACCAAATACTCAGTATTTTTGCTGTAAACAGGGCGGTCAATACCATTCAGATGTTGGTCGATGCTCGTGACTTTGGATCTGCTACAGAAATGGAACAAATCAGTATGAGGAATGATGATTTGCATGCATGTAATGCAATCGGTAAACCAGAAACAGTATTTCCTTCAAAAATTCGTCAAGTTCCCATAGAAAACGGGAAGTTAGAAGTTGAACTTGGTTCATACTCATGGAATGTAATTCGTGTAAAATATGGAAAGCAATAGATTAAAATTTATTTAAAAAAGTTGGAGACTGCTCTATGAAGTATTTGGGTATTGATCTAGTCCCTTTGCATAAAGATATCTCTTTTCAATGGTTTCTAATGATTGGCTGTGTTATGGTGTCTATTTTTCTCAAATTGATTGCTAAATAAAGAATAAATATTCTTTGTTTGATATGAAGTTACCTAACAGAACTAGTGGTGGCTGAATAGGATAACTTAAAATATTAATACAGGAGAGAACCTTCGTGAAATGTATTGTACATGCATCTAAAAATTATTTAATTGGTACCGCCGATAAGCGGTTGTTCAGTTCCTTCGTCGAGCAATTGGGACGATGTGTATATGGTGGTATCTATGAAAAGGATCATCCACTCTCTGATGGGGATGGACTACGTACCGATGTCATGAAACTCGTCAAGGATCTTGATGTTCCAATGGTACGTTTTCCTGGTGGAAACTATGTTTCCAACCATCGTTGGGAAGACTCTGTGGGTCCAGTTGAAGAGAGACCTATGCGTCTTGACCTTGCCTGGAAAGCATTGGATCCCAATCAGTTCGGGATCAAGGAATTTATGGATTGGTGCCAGAAAGTTGGTACTGAGCCAATGATGGCACTCAACCTCGGTACGCGTGGAATCGATGAAGCGAAGGACCTGGTGGAATACTGCAACCACCCAGGAGGTACAGCCTTAAGTGAACTAAGGAAAAGCCATGGTTCAGAGGCTCCCTATGATATTAGGATGTGGTGCCTTGGCAATGAAATGGATGGTCCTTGGCAAGTTGGTCATAAGACAGCCGAGGAGTATGGTCGCCTAGCATCTGAGGTAGGAAAGGCCCTTAAGCTTTTTGATCCCAGCCTAGAGCTGGTAGCTTGTGGTTCCAGCAATAGTGATATGCCTACATTCCCCGCTTGGGAAGAGACGGTACTTGAGCATACTTGGGATATTGCTGACTACCTGTCACTGCACATGTACTTCAGAAATGATGAGAATGATGCTGAGACCTTCCTTGCATCTAGTAAGAAAATGGATACATTCATTGAGACTATTGTACATGTATGTGACTACGTACAAGCAAAAAAGCGTTCCAAGAAGACAATGTATCTCTCATTTGATGAATGGAATGTTTGGTTCCATTCAAATGAACACGACAAAACAGAACCTGACTGGAAAGTTGGGAAACATATCCTTGAAGACGTATATACCTTTGAGGATGCCTTGGTGGTTGGTTGTCTCCTCAATAGTTTACTCAAGCACTGTGACCGAGTGAAAGTCGCATGCCTTGCCCAGTTGGTGAATGTCATTGCGCCGATCATGACCGAAGATGGGGGACCAAGTTGGGTTCAAACCATCTATTGGCCTTTCTATTATGCATCAAAGTATGGTAGGGGAGAGGTACTGGATATCCGATTGGATGTACCATCCTATGAAAACCATCTCTATGGAGATGTCCCGTATGCAGATGCAGTGCTTGTGTACCATGAAGAGGAACAAGAACTTGATCTGTTTGTTGTTAACAGAAGCTTGGATGAAGATAT
>Ga0265295_1004978_pt1 | contig 17417 bp, 18 predicted proteins | sample Munlansysbiofilm_FD_192503 | JGI IMG/M metagenome (GOLD analysis project Ga0265295, IMG submission 192503) | Leachate microbial communities from a municipal landfill in Southern Ontario, Canada - Methane capture system biofilm | ecosystem: Engineered > Solid waste > Landfill > Unclassified ...
AACATCGGTGAGGGCGTGCCGAAGTGAAAGATCGGCTCGCCGACACTCCAGAACATCAGGCCGATACCCATGCCGGCGCTGATGAGCATGGCGTACCAGCTGAAGGTGCTGAACTCGGGCAGGGCGTCCGGCCCGCCGATGCGGATCTTGCCGAGACTGCTGCCCGCGATGAGGATCATGGTGATCACGAAAAAGTTCGCCGCCAGGATGTAGAACCAGCCGAAGGTATTGCCCGACCAGTCGAGCACGTTCTGGAAAAAGGCGGCGGACTGTTCCTTGTAGATGATGGTCAGCAGGATGAACGCGCCGAGCAGGGCCATGGCGGACAGGGACACCTGCGGGTGCATGTCGAAACCGAACCCCTTCCAGTTTTTCTCACCGGGCTGGTGGCCCTCGGACTGGTCGAAGTAGCTGGCCGTGGGCACGATCTGCAACCCGCGGAAGGGCCGCCGTTCGTGCACCGCCTTGCGCCGTTCTTTTTCCCAGTGTTCACGGGCCAGTTCAATGGCCTTGTGTTCGTAGCTCAACTCCTTTTTTTTCTTTTTCCGCTTCTGGGTCTTTCGCACCATGAAAACCTCCCTGGCTGTCCGTACCACCACAAAAAGAGTGATACAGGAGAGTTGGCAAAGAGCGCGGACAGCACCGGACGCCACCGGAACCTACCGCTTGAGCGGACCACGCCCTCCTTAGATCAGGAATTCTTACTACGTCTGCCGCGAAAAACCAAGTCGCCGGGTCAGGCCCGGCGGAATCGCGGGCGGGCAGAGCTGGTGCGCAATGAAACGGCGGCAGAACCCGTCAACCCTCAGTGCTCTTCTTCCCGCGGGAGCAGGTCGGTGAGGTCCCGGGCCTGGGTGGCGTGCGCCTTTACCTCGCCCTGGCGGCGGTGGGTGTACTCCTCGAGCTGGCGTTCCGCGGCCCGGAAGGCGTCGCGCACGGCCAGGTACACGTCCTGGTGGGCCTGGTTGCGGCTGTCCGGCTCGCGGTTGACGATCACCTGGCCCTCGGGGCAGCCAAGCTCGATGCGCACCCGGTAGAGGCCGCCCTTGCGCTGGTTGGGCAGCGGCGCCTCGACCACCACCCGGCAGCTGATGATGTTGCCCTGCTGACGGCTCAGTTTGTCGATGCGCCGGTTGATGTCCGCGCTCACCGCCTCGGACGGCTCGGTGTTGCGGAAGGTGATCTGTACGGGAACGAGCATGGAGGAACCTCCTCTGGTTGGGGTGATCAGGCCCCGGCAGCGGCCGGGAGCGACGAGGCGCCGGTGAGCGGGACAAAGGCCACGGCCAGCACCGTGCGGCTGGCGCACCTGCCGGTTCGGTCCTTGTCGATGAGCAGCAGTTCCTGCGGACCATACAGTGGACCGACCGGGATGACCAGCCGGCCGCCGGGGCGGAGCTGTTCGATGAGCGCCGGCGGCACCCGGCCGGCCGCGGCGGTGACCATGATCTGGTCGAACGGGGCGCGCTCCCGCCAGCCGAGCGAGCCGTCGCCGCAATGCACCTCGACGTTGGTGCAGCCGGCCGCGGCCAGCCGTTTGGCGGCACGGGCCGCATGCTGCGGGATGATTTCAACGCTGACCACCTCGCCCGCCAGTTGCCCGAGAATGGCCGCCTGGTAGCCGGAACCGGTGCCCACCTCGAGCACCAGGTCGTCCGGGCCCGGGGCGAGCAGGTCGGTCATCAGGGCGACAATGAACGGCTGCGAGATGGTCTGGCCGCTGCCGATGGGCAGGGGCGAGTCCGCATAGGCGAAGGGCTTGAGGGGGGCGGGCACGAACCGCCGCCGGTCCACCCCGGCCAGGGCGGCCATGACCTCGGGCCGGATGGCCGACCGGCCGGTCAACGCCCCGGTCAGCCGACATTCGGCCTCGATGGTGCGCAGCATGTCGTCGAACGTGGCATTGGCCATGACCGTTCCCCCCTCTCCGGCTCGCCCCTAGTCCACCTGGATCCTGGTGCGTTTGGTCTTCTCCACCTTGGGCAGGACGAGTTCAAGGATGCCGTTCTTGAAGGTGGCCCTGGCCTCGTTCTCCTGCACCGGTGCGGGCAGGTCGATGGTGCGGCGGAAGGAACCGCGGCAGATCTCGCGCCGGCAGTAGCGGCCCTTTTCCTCCTTCTCCTCCTTGTCCATGTGCGCCTCCAGGGTGAGCGCCGTGCCGGCCAGATGGATGCTGATGTCGTCCTTGTTCACCCCGGGCAGTTCCGCCTTGACGAGGAAGTCCTCCTCCCGGTCGATCAGGTCCATGGACGGGGTCTTGCCCTCGAAGGCGGCCAGCGAGGGCGCCATGTGGCCTGGCCAGCCCCCGCCGAACCGGTGAAACCAGCGGCGCGGCAGATACTCCTCGAAGAACCGGTCCATCTCCTTGAAGAACCCGGACTCGGGCATCAGCTCGAACCGGTCCCAGGCGGGCGCGGGCGGCACCCCAGCCTTCTGCACTTCCTGTTTCTTCTCTTCCTTCTTTTTTTCGCTCATGGTGCACCTCCATGGTTTGAGCAAAGGGGCGAGCCGCGGCGCGGTCAGACCGAGGTCGCCGCGTCGCCGGGCGACCAGGTGATCCGGTAACCCTGTTCGCCCCGATAGGGATTGACGACCAACACCGGGCAGGCCGCCCGCTTGAGCACCCGTTCGGCCACGCTGCCGAGCAGGATCTTCTCGATCCCGCGGCTGCCGTGCGTGCCCAGAACGATCAGATCGGCCTGCTGCTCGGCGGCAAAGGCAACGATGCGGTCCGCCGGGTCGCCTTCGAGCACCTCACCCGTGCAGTCGGCCAGATCGGTTCGGGAGCGTTCGACCAGGGCCTGCATGCGCTCCCGGGCGAGTCTGAGCAGATCGGCGTCGATCTCGAGATAGGACGCCGGGAACAGGTCGCCGTAGATCGCACCACTCAGGTCGGTGGCGGCGAGGCTGCGGGCGAGCGATTCGACCACGCTGACAAAGGTGACCTGCGCGCCCAGTTTCCTGGCCACGAGGCGGGCGTACTCGGCCACGGTATCGGTGTGCCGGTGAAAATCCACGGCTGCCACAATCCGGCGGATGTCCTGCATGGGGGCCTCCCCTGGGCAAAGGTTGATCGAACCGGCGGGCGCGGGCACAAGAAAGGCGCCACGCACCGGTGCCTGCTTTTTTTGTAAATCAACGGCAGCCTGTTGGCCATGAAGGAAAATTCGATAAAAAAGGGAGAGAAAAAATATCCATTGGCCCTGAGACCGGACCACCGCGCTCTTTTCCTTCTCTTTTCCGGTCGATCTGGTACACCGGACAGACCGGTGCCGGCGCACAGCGTCCGCGCCCACCCCCCCAACCGTTCGGAGGCCGTGGAGGCCGTCCGGGCACCTCCCGGGAGACGCATGAACCGTATCGAAGACCTGATCAGGGAAATGAAGCGGCTGGAGGCCGAACTGCGCGAGGAACTGGCCAACAAGGAGGCGGAGTTCCGCTACCAGGTGCGCGGCCGCAAGGTGCGCTTCGAGGCCGAGGCGCGCCGTTACCAGCGGCAGTTCATGGTCGGCCTGCGCCGGTACCTGCACAACGCGCGGGTGATCAACATCATCAGTGCGCCGTTCATCTGGCTGTGCATCGTCCCGGCCCTGCTGCTCGACCTGAGCGTGAGCCTCTACCAGGCAATCTGCTTCCGGCTCTACCGCATCCCGCGGGTGCGGCGCAGCCGCCACATCGTCATCGACCGCCACAGCCTGGCCTACCTGAACCTGATCGAGAAGATCAACTGCGTGTACTGCGGCTATTTCAACGGCTTGATCAGCTACGTGCAGGAGATCGCGGCGCGCACCGAGCAGTACTGGTGCCCGATCAAGCACGCCCGCCGGGTGGCCAGCATGCACAGCCGCTACCACAAATTCCTCGAATACGGCGACTGCACCGACTACCAGGAGCGGCTCGCGGCCCTGCGCCGCGACTTCGCCGACCTGGAGGACGGGGAGCGCTGACCGCGGGGCCGAGAAAAAGGGAGCAGGAGGCAGCGGTTGATTGCGAACCGCGCGTCCGCAGGCTATTTTCCATGGGAAACGGCAGCGCTCTGCGCAGTCACGGCCCAGCGGGGAAGAAGGGTTCTGCAGCGGATGGGGGTGCGAACATGGCGACAGACGAGCGGACAGGGACAGGCGGAACGGCCGGGGAACAGCACCGGCAGGACAGGCAACCTGGTGGCCCGCCGGACGGGGAAGACGCGGCCCGGGCGCTCGAGACCCTGCAGCGGCTGGCGCTTTTGGAACGGAAGGTCGAGGAACTGCGCCGCACCCGGGCGGAGCGGGACGCGGCCCGCTCTGAACTGGCGCGGCTCTCGGCAAGCGAGGCCAGGTACCGCGCCCTGGTCGAAACCAGCCCGAACTGCATCTGGGAGGTGGATGGCAAGGGGCACTTCACCTTCCTGAGCCCGCACTTCCGCCAGCTCACCGGCTACTCGCCGCAGGCCTTTCTCGGCCGCTCACCCGTTGACCTGGTGCCGCCGGACCGGGCCAGCACCTTCCGCGAGGAGATGCGCGGCCGACTCGTTGCCGGCCAGCCGTTCACCGGGGTTGAACAGCAGGTGGTGCGCGCCGACGGCCGGTCGGTGGTGGTCGAGGTGAGCGGCACACCCTGGATGGATGCACACGGCGTCTGCCAGGGCCTGCGGGGCATCACCCGGGACATTACCGACCGCCGCCGGACCGAGCAGGAGCTGGAACAGCTGCTCCACTTCTTCACCACCTCGCCGGACCTGATGTGCATCTTCGCGCCGGACGGCCGTCTGCGCCGGATCAACCCGGCCTGCCGTGACCTGCTCGGCTACACCGAGGCCGAACTGGTCGGCCGGTCGCTCGTTCCGCTCATCCACCCCGATGACCTGGAACGCACCCTCACCGAGGTCCGCAGCACCCTGGAAGGCAACGGCCCGCCGGTCATCCGCAACCGCTACCGCTGCAAGGACGGCAGCATCCGCTGGTTCTCCTGGCGCGGCTGCCACGACCCGGTGGCAGGGCTCGTCTACGCCATGGCCCGCGACATCAGCGAGCTGGTCCTGGCTGAAAAACAGCTGGAGGCGATCAACATCGACCTGGAACGGCGGGTGGAGCAGCGTTCCCGCGAGTTGCACGAGACGCAGAAGCAGTACCTGCACGCGGAGAAACTTTCCGCCATCGGCAAGCTGTCGGCAAGTATCGCCCACGAGTTCAACAACCCGCTGCAGGGGATCATGACCGTGCTCAAGGGCTTGAGCCGGCGGGCCGTGCTCGAGGAGGAGGACCGGCGCCTGTTGGAGATGGCCATCAGCGAGAGCGAACGGATGAAGGATTTGATCCGCAACCTGCAGGACTTCAACCGGCCCTCGTCCGGGCTGCGCAGCCGCATGGACCTGCACGGTTGCCTGGACTCGCTCCTCCTGTTCCAGAAGAGCGACCTGAAAAACAAGTGCATCGAGATCGAACGGGACTACGCCGCGGACCTGCCGCCGGTGCTGGCCGTGGCCGACCAGATCAAGCAGGTGCTGCTCAACCTGCTCGCCAACGCGGCCGATGCCTGTCAGCAGCCGGGCTGCACCATCACCGTGCGCACCCGGCTGGAGGGCGAGCGGGTGGCAATCTCGATCAGCGACACCGGCGTGGGCATCCGCCCGGAGGAGATGGGCTCGATCTTCCAGCCGTTCTACACCACCAAGGCCGCGGTCAAGGGCACCGGCCTGGGGCTGTCGGTGAGTTGGGGCATTGTCCGCACCCACGGCGGCGAGATCCGGGTGGAGAGCACACCCGGCCAGGGCACGACCTTCACCGTGCTCCTGCCGGTGGCGGGCGACGCTCCGCAGGCAGAGGGCTGAACGCCGGTTTCAGTCCCGATAGTGTACTGCCAGCCAGACCGTGGGCTGGTCCGGGTCGGTCCACTCCACCCGGTGGCGGCAGTGGGGAGGGATGTCCACCCAGTCGCCGGGTGCCAGGCATCGCGCCTCGTCCTCTTCAGCAAAGCGCAGCCGGGCCGCACCACTGAGCAGCACCACCCACTCCCCCCAGTCCTGATCGTACCAGAACCCGTGAGGGCTCGCCTGACCGGTGGAGACGATCCGCTCGATGCGCAGCCCCGGCCGCTCGGCCAGGGTGGTCAGCAGTTCCTCCTCCCGTTTTCCCTTGCCGATGCCGGCAAACAGGTTCCCGCTCATGGATCCTCCATGAGGTCGGTGTCGTCATGCGCGTAGGCCGGGCTGCAGCAGCACAGCAGGCGCAGCGGTTCCGGGCCGTCGGCGGCGATGCAATGCGGCGTGCCCGGGTCGATCAGCACCGTGTCGCCGGGCTGCACCGGGAACTGCTCCGCGCCGAGCGTCATCACCCCGCGGCCGGCGAGCAGGTGGTAGAGTTCCTCGCTCGTGCGGTGCAGGTGCAGCCGGGTCGTTTGCCCCGGCTCCACGATGGCCTCGGCCAGGCTCTGGTTGCGGTTGCCGTGCACGGCCGGGTGGCACAGCTCGCGGATCTCCGAGCCATCCAGGGTGCGCCAGGCCGGGATGTCGGCGTAGCGGGTGTGCAGGATCATGCGCCCGCCTCCAGCTGCGGCCGCTGGTTCACCTCCACGGTCACATGCACCAGTTCGTCGTGTACGCTCAGCCGCTCCTTGAACTGCTCCGGTTCCACCTGCTCCTCGACCAGCAGGCTGAGGATGCAGGCGTACTTGCCCCGGCCAACCCGCCAGACGTGCAAGTCCACGATCTCCGCGGCCACCGGCCCCTGTTCGATCACCTCGAGGATCTCGGCCACCACCGGCGCGTCCATCTCCGCGTCGAGCAGCACCCGGCCGGTGTCGCGCAGGAGCCCGAAGGCCCAGATGCCGACCAGGCCGGCGCCGACCAGCCCCATCACCGGGTCAAGCCAGTCCGCGCCCCAGAACTTGCCGCCGGTAAGGGCGATGATGGCGAGCACCGAGGTGGCCGCATCGGTGAGCACGTGCAGGTAGGCGGAGCGCAGGTTCAGATCCTGGTGACGGTCGTGGTCATGGTGGTCGTGGTCGTGATGGTCATGGCCGTGGTGATGGTCCGGCTGATCGCGCAGCAAGAAGGCGCAGACCAGGTTGACCACCAGGCCGAGGGCGGCGAGCAGGATGGCTTGGTCGTAGTGGATGGGCACGGGCGCGAACAGCCGCTCCACCGAGTGGTAGAGCATGAGCCCGGCCACGGCCACCAGGCAGAGGGCGCTGGTGTAGCCGGCGAGCACCTCGATCTTCCAGGTGCCGAAGGTGAAGCGGCCGTCCCGGGCGAACCGCCGGGCCGCGGCGTAGGCGAGCAGGGAAAGTCCCAGGGCCAGGGCATGGGAACTCATGTGCCAGCCGTCGGCAAGCAGGGCCATGGAGTTGAACAGTAGACCGCCGATGATCTCGGCCACCATGACCACCACGGTGAGCAGCACGGCCCAGCGGGTGTTGCGTTCGGCCGCCGGGTTGCCCTGGTCGAACACGTGCGGGGGCGGCAGGGTGAGCGAAGGCGAGCGATGCGCAGGACGCATGGGTGGATCTCCTGGTGCAAAGGGGGTGTGAGCCGGACAGCGCCTGTCGCCGCCCTGCCCCAACCTTGCACGCCAGCGCGGTGCTGTCGAGCTTTTTTGCACGGGCCGAAGCAGGCTCAGAAGGCCCAGGCGAGCCGGGTGATGAAACTGCGGCAATGGTCGCTCGCGGTGCCGGAGTCGGAGTCGTGCGCATACTCGAACTGCAGCGTGGTGCCGGCGAACAGGGCCACTGCCGCGGACACGGACAACCGCTGCCCGGGCAGTTCCAGGGCCGCACCCTCGCGGGTCTGCTGATAGCCGAGCGCCAGGGTGGTCTCGTGGCCCTTGAGCGCAGTGGTCCAGGCCAGCTCGCTCGCCCAGGCCGTGGGCCGTGCGCCGGTCCCGTCCCAGGCCAGTTCGTCGGCCGTGAAGCGGTCGAGTGCGGCGACGTACTCGGTGTGCAGGCTCAAGGAGCCGTGACGCAGGCCAGCGTGCAGGTTCAGGCCGGCTACCCTGCGGTCGAGTCGGATGCGGTTGTCCTCAGAACACGGCAGGGCTCCACCGACACTGTCCGCATCGGCCAGGTTGCTCACCCAGCCGCCGCCGATGCGGAAGCCGTGCCGTTCGTTCTCCTGTTGGTAATCAAGCGAGGCGCCGTAGCCGTAGTCCGCCTGATTGTCGTTGGTGTGGTCCAGACCGTCGTAAACAAACAGGGCCAGGGTCAGGCCATGGGCCGACCAGCCCGCGACCGCGCCCTCCTCGTTGATCTCGCCCAGGGCCTGAGTGAACGGGTCCTGGACCAGGTGGGTGCTGAAGTCGCCGAAGGGTGCGTACAGCCGACCGGCGGTGAGAAAGAACGGCTGCGTCTCGCCGCCCCCCAGGGTGATATTCGCCTCGTCCAGGCCGATTTCGTCCGTGCCGCCGTCATAGTCGACCACCAATCGGCCTGAAGCCCGGTTGCCGGCGCGGAGTTCCATGCCCAGGGCCATGGTGGACAGGTCAAAGGCGCTGGTGGTTCCGGCCGCATCGTCGACCAGGCAGAAGTCCGCCTCCAGGGACACCTCCGGGGTGAGGTGGTCCGTCCAGCGGACGGGTGGTTGGGCGGAGGGCGGATCCGCCGCCCAGAGGGCAACCGGACAACAGACGAGACCAAGGGCAACAGCAGCAGTGGTGCGGGGTGCACGAGAAAACATGAGCGGGCAAGCCTCCAGCGGGTCGTGGGGTGCGGGTTCCGGGTTCCAGGCCGGATCGCATATTGACAGGTTTGCGCAACAAAGTTAGAGCACGCTAACTAAACCGCCAGTGATGTAGCACACCGCTGCTGCGCTCGCCACACATTTATTAGGAACGGCTAATTTAATTTTACCCATGTAACAATATTCAGGGTTCGGAACCTTCTTTTGACAGCGCAAACACAACCGGGTAGACAAAAGGGGCTGTTTGCCCCTTTCGACCCGCACCAGGAGGAACCATGGACGCCGCCCATCTGACCCCCAGCCAGGAGGATTACCTGGAGGCCGTGTACCGCATCTCCGAGGAGAAAAAGGCGGCCCGGGCCAAGGACATCGCCGACCGCCTGCACGTGCGCGCCTCGTCGGTGACCGCGGCCCTGCGTACCCTGGCCGCACTGGAACTGGTCCACTACGCCCCCTACGACCTGATCACCCTCACCGATCTCGGCCTGGCCGCGGCCCGCGACATCGTCGCCCGCCACGACGCGCTCTGCGATTTCTTCATCACCGTGCTCGGCGTGGACCCGGACGAGGCCGACCAGGCCGCCTGCCGCATGGAGCACACCGTGCCCAAGACCATCGTCGAGCGGCTGGTCCGCTACGCCGACTATGTCAAGCACTGCCCCCGCGGCGGCATCACCTGGGATTCGGGCTTCGGCTACTACTGCAAACACGGCTGCACGGACCAGGACTGCAGCCGCAACCTGCCCGGACCGGACGAACCGACCCGGTGACCATGGCCGCGCCACTTCCGCGCCACCACCCTGTAAATCACACGGAACAGGGCGCGGATCGGCCCCCGCAGGGCTCCGGGAAAACCCTTGACAGGGATCGGGCGATTGGCTAACCGAACGGGTGGCGCGGGGCGCGGTCCGGCCACGGCCGGCCGCTATCCGCCGGCGTCACCCACGCAGTCCAACCAGCACAGGGAGGAACGAATGGAGTTCAAGGAAATTCTCTTTCAGGTCGAAGGCGGCATTGCCACGATGACCCTCAACCGGGCCGACACCCGCAACGTCATCACCCATCCGGACATGATCGCCGAGATCCAGGCGGTCTGCGCCCGGGTGAACGCGGACCTGGACATCCGGGTACTCGTCATCACCGCCACCGACCCGGCCTTCAGTTCCGGCGGCAATGTCAAGGACATGAAGAACCGCACGGGCATGTTCGCCGGCACCCCGGCGGAGCTGGTCGAGCAGTATCGCAAAAACCTGCAGGAGGTGCTGCTTGCCGTGTACAACGTCGAAGTGCCGACCATTGCCGCGGTGAACGGCTCGGCCGTGGGCGCGGGCTGCGGCCTGGCGCTCATGTGCGATATCCGCGTGGCCTCGAAGCAGGCCACTTTTGGCGAGACCTTCTTAAACGTCGGCCTGATCCCGGGTGACGGCAGCGCCTACACCCTGCCCCGGGTGATCGGCATGGCCAAGGCGAGCGAGTTGATCTTCACCGCCGAGACCATCGACGCGGACACCGCCCTGGCCCTTGGCCTGGTCAACCACGTGGTCGCCCACGAGGAACTGCTCGCCAAGGCCCAGCAGGTGGCCAAGCGCATCGCCGGCCGGCCGCCGCAGGCCACCCGCCTGACCAAGAAACTGCTGCGCCGCGGCGTCAACGCCACCCTGGAGGAGAGCATGTTCCAGGCCTCGGCCTACCAGGCCCTGTGCCACTTCACCGACGACCACATGGAGGCGCTCAACGCCATGTTCGAAAAGCGCAAACCGAGCTACCAGGGGAAATAACGGTCCTGCCCCGCCCTGCCCGGTACCACACCGGGACGGTCACAGCACAAAAAAAGCCTCCCCGCCTTTCACAGGCGGGGAGGCTTTTTTTGTGCTGGGGGGAGGGTGCGCTCCTGTGCCTGCGGAGCAGGAGTAACTCTGCGGTATTTTTTCCTCTTTTATCGGCAGGTTGCCTGCACCCGCGATATTCAGACTAGATCACCTATGTATTTAATATATAAAAATTATCTATAGGAAGCGGTGCCAGCGGCAGGTACGCTTCAGGCATGGTTTTCCGGCTTCCATTTTCGCTGAAAAACAGCGGTACATGAGGGCCTGACAGGCCCTTGCGGGCGACACCATTCTTCCTTGTTTCCGGCTCGCGATCCATCTTCTGGAACAACAGCACCGCGCCATCGATACCGACAAAACATGCGCCGGCCGACTTGTGGCTGTTCCCGACCCAGAGGGCGGCGCGCAAGCCTGCCCGGTTCGTCAGGGCGCTTTTACAGGGTTCGAGAAAAGCGACGGCAGGGATACCACCCGCTGTCAGGTCCGCCAGATCACACGCAAACACAGGAGGTGGGGCATGCAGGCACGAACGATTCGTTTTCTCTGGATGTTTCTTGTCGCCGGTTTGTGGACGCTCTGGTTGGCAGCGGCCGCCACGGCCGCGGTGCCGACCGTCCCCGGGATGTCGTACTACAGCGTCAGTTACGCTGACTTCGTTCCCTATGATTCGAGCGTTGTCAAAAGAGTATCTACCGATTTTGGCGCATACACAAACGGTGGGAACCTGAACGCCAAGACCGACCTGCCGCACGGAGCCTTTGTCTACGATGTGACCCTCTGGGGCGGTGCAGGTGGGGAGGTACGGTTCCTCAGGGCCAACCACGGCGCTCCCGGCTGGGTCATCCTGGCGAATCTCACCCTTCCCGCCGGGACCGGTCTTGTCTCGACGACCTACGTCCTGCCAACCCCGCTCCGGATCGACACGGGTCAGGCCTCCTATCATCTGCAGATCCTCTCCACGACCGCAGCCACCGCCATCCTCAGCGTGCGGATCGGCTACCGACTGGATGCGGGTGATTTCTATTACGTCCCTGCCAGCACAGGCGGGGGCGCTGTCATCTACCTTGATTGACCGCGCTGAGGCACTTTTTCCAGTGGGATAAGGGTGCGTCTTCGCCCCCCTCACTCCCGCCACTTCTCGGCAGCGAGCGGCAGTTCGTTCAGTTCGGCGCGGGCCTCGCGCCAGGCGGGGTAGTGTTCGTCGAGCAAACGGACAAAGCGGTCGTTGTGGGTGGGTTCGATCAGGTGGAGCAGTTCGTGCACGAGCACGTACTCGAGCAGGTGACGAGGTTTCCTGACCAGTTCGGTGTTCAGGCGGATATGCCCGGCTCGCGGGTTGCAACTGCCCCACCTGGTTTTCATGCGCTGCAGAAAGTAGCCGCGCACCGTGACCTGCAGCCGGCCCGCCCACTTCTCGATGAGTTTCGGCACCGCCTGGTGCAACAGCCGCTTGTGCCAGTCGTGGACCACGGCCGCGCGCCTGGCCGCGTCACTGCCCGGACGCACGGTCAGGGTGATGCGCCGGTGGTCGAGGCGCACCGAGGGTTTGGCCGGCCGGTACTCGACCGTCATCAGGTAGCGCCGTCCCCAGAGGTAATGGCTCTCGCGTTCGATGAACTGCCGGTCCGTTTCCCGCGCCTGTTCCGCCAGCCGGCGCTGCTGTTCGCGTATCCAGCCGAGCTTGGTGATCGCGAAGGCGCGCATCGCTTCGGGCCGCGTCCCTGCCGGGGCCGACAGGGTCACCCGGCCGTCGGGCGGATGCACGGAGAGATGGACATGCTTGATCTCCTTGCGCAGCACCTCGATGGCCATCTCGCCGATGGTGATCGTCTCAGCCATCAGTAGCCCGGCATGTTTTTGACGAGGTCAAAAAGGGCCTGCGTGGCCGCGCGGTCGCGACCCATGAGCGGGAACAGGGCATTCAGCACCTGGGCCTCGCGCGCCTGATCGCCCTTCCAGCCGGCCGGGGCCTGCTCGCGCATCACCCGGTCGATGGCCAAGGCCAGCCGCAGCCGCTCACCCCCGTAATCACCTTTTGCCTCACCGGCCGTTGTCCCTGCCCCGCTGCCGCCCGCCAGGATCTGTTCCAGGTTCTGAAAAATTACCGTGGCAGCGCGGTTGCCGTGCAACTCCGGCGGCACCTCGCCCTCGGCCTGCCCGGCCGCCAGCCGCCGCACCAAGGCCTCGGCCTGGCGCAGAAGCGCCTCGTAGGCGGCCGCGTCCGCCCGGCTCTGCTGGATCAGGTCGTCGAGCAGCCGGGACATCTCGGCGTAAAAGCGCGGGTCGGTCAGCTGGTGGCGGATGATGGTCTTGCGGACGTTGTTGATGATGCCCTCGGCGATGGCGTTGCGGGTCAACCTGCCCCGGGCGTTGAGCTTGCGGGCGATGGCGTCGTGGATGCCGGACTCGATGATCAGCTCGGTGAGCGACAGCTCGCCCAGCTCGCCCAGCTCCGTGGCCGCATCGGCCTGGATGTAGGTGTTGATCAGGTGGCGCATGTCCGCCTCGTAGGGCTTGACATCCAGCTCCTCGCCTGCGTGTTTCTTGATAGCGGCCCGCACCTCGGCATACCAGGCCACCTCCCCGGCCAGGGCCTCGGCCTCGGCCGCCGAATACCCGGCCTCGGTCAGTTCCTGGGCAATGGCCGCAAAGGCGCGGGTGAAAGCGGCCACCGCCTTGTACAGGGCCACGCGCAGCGGCTCGGTTTCGGCAAGCGCCCCGCTGTCGGCCGCGTCTCCGCAAAAATGGCGCAGGTACTGCTCCAACCCGCGCGGCAGCGGCACCGGCTCGCACAGGTAAAGCAGGTCCTGGCGGGCCTCGTCGAGCCGCCGTTTGCCCTCCTGCCGGCTGCTCTTCAAGTGCACGTTGTTGTCGCCGCCGCTGCCCTGGTCCACGTCCAATTCGTCCGAGCTGTAGACCGCCAAGGCCTGCTGCACGTCGCCGAACAATTCCTTGAAATCGACAATATAGCCGTAGTCCTTGTCGTCGCCGTCCAGCCGGTTGGTGCGACAGATCGCCTGGAACAGGTTGTGGTCGTGCAGTTCGTTGTCCAGGTAGATGTAGGAGCAACTCGGCGCGTCGAAGCCGGTGAGCAGCTTGCTCACCACGATGAGCAGCTTCAGGTTGGCCGGCTCCTCGATAAAGCGCCGCTTGGCCTCGTCCTCGTACTGTCTGGTGGTCTGGCCGCGGCCAAGCACATGGCGGGTGTAGGTGTCGTACTTGTAGCGCTCGTCGCTGTCCGGCGGTTCGCGCGAGATGGCCCCGGCGTTCGGCTCGTAGGAGGTGACCAGGCCGCAGAAGCGCCCGAAGTCGGTGTTCTGGAACAGGCGGAAGTAATGGCAGGCGTCGTAGATCGAGGCCGCCACCAGGATGGCCGTACCCCGGTCGTTGTTCAGCCGCGGCCTGAGGGCGAAGTCCTCGATGATGCTGGCGATGATGCGCTGCTTGCGCTCGCCGGCGCTCATCAGCTCTTCCATGGTGGCCCAGCGCCGGCGCAGCAGCGCCTTCTGCACCGAGTTGAGATGGCGCGTCTTCTGCGAACCACTGGTCGATGGCGGTGCGCGAGGTGAGCCGCTGGGGCACGTCGCGGGCCTCGTATTTCAGGTCGAGCACCACCCGGTCGGCCACGGCCTGGTGGAACTTGTAGGTGTGGATGTAGGTGCCGAACACGTCCCGGGTGGTCTGCCGGTCCCGGCGCAGCAGCGGCGTGCCGGTGAAGCCGATGAAGATCGCGCCGGCCAGCCAGCGTTTCATCTGCCGGTGCATGTCGCCGCCCTGGCTGCGGTGACACTCGTCGACAAACACGTAGAAACTGCCGTGCACCGGCGGCCCGGGGCCGTCCAGGTCGGCCGGGTCGAACTTGTGCAACAGGGCGCAGAGCAGGCGCGGCGTGGTCGCGCCCAGCCTGGCGATCAACTCGGCCCGCGAGGTCAGTCGCGGCGACGGCCCGCCGGCGCCGGTCACCCCGGCGTTGTGCATCACGCCCTCGATCTGCTTGTCCAACTCGTCACGGTCGGTGACCACCAGCACGCGCGCCTCCGGATCGTGCTCCAAGAGCCACTTCGCAAGCAGGACCATGAGGATGCTCTTGCCGCTGCCCTGGGTGTGCCAGATCACCCCGCCCTCGCGCCGGGCGATGCGCGCCTGCGCCGCCTTGACCGCCAGGAACTGGTGCGGCCTGGGCACCTTCTTGCGGCCTGCGTCGAAGATGACGAAATGATGGATCAAATCGAGCAGCCGCGCCTTCTCGCACAACCGGGCAAGCGGCCGGTCGAGCAGCGTCCCGGCGCCCCCGTCCTCCCGGTCCGGGCTTTCATCCGGCCACTGGACGAAAAACTGTTCCGGCGTGCCGATGGTGCCGTAGCGCAGCCCCTGGGCGTCGCTGCCGGCGAGCAGGAGCTGCACCGTGCTGAAAAACCCCTTGTTGAAGATCTCCTCCTGGTTGGTCTGGAGCTGGCGCACCCCGTCGGCCACCTCCACCGAACTGCGCTTGAGTTCAAGCACCGCGATGGCCAGGCCGTTCAGGTAGAGGACGATGTCCGGCCGCCGCTCCAGGCCGCCGCGCAGGGTCACCTCCTCGGCCAGGGCGAAGTCGTTTGCCTCCGGATGGTCCCAGTCGACCAGATGCACGGTTTCGTGCGCCCGGCCCATGGCCACCTGCACCGGTACGCCGTAGCGCAGCAGGTGGTAGGTGCGCAGGTTGGCCTGGTACAGGGTGATGCCGGTGGCGTCGGCCGCGGTTTCGAGCTTCTGCAGGGCTGCACTGATCTGCGCTTGGGAATATCCGCGCCTAACCAGATTCTCGCGCAGCAGGTCGCTCTCGATGGGCCGGTTGTGCGCGCGCGTACGCCAGTCGCCGAGATAGCGATAGCCGAGCGAGTCGGGCCGCGTCTCGTCGGTGAACAGGCGGACGACGCGTGCCTGGGTCGCGCGTTCGGAGCGGGGTTGGTCAACCATGGGCATCCTTGTTCGGTTGGTTCACGCGGAGGCGCGGAGACGCGGAGGGCTGGAGATTGTTGACGATACGATGCAGTCCTTCCTTGAGCGTGGCCGCGCCGAAGTTGATGAGCAGGCCAACGGAGAGATTGGTCAGGCGAAGATAGGTGAGCACCTGTTTACTGTGCACCGGTGCCAATCGCTCGACCGACTTCAATTCCACGATCACCCGGCCGTCGACGAGCAGGTCGGCGCGGAATCCCTCCTCAAAGACCATGCCGTCGTAGGTGAAACGGATGACCTTCTGTCGCTCCACCGTGAGGCCGCGCCGTTCCAGCGCCCGGGCGAGCACCGCTTCGTAGACCGATTCGAGCAGGCCAGGGCCGAGGTCCCGGTGGATCGCGAGCGAGGCGTCGACGATGGCGCCGGTGATGTCGTCGAGGTGCTTCATGGGTTGGTCCTTTGATGAGTATTCCACGCGGAGACGCGGAGGCGCGGAGGCGCGGAGAGAGAGGTGATTTTTTTGTTTTTCTCTCAAAAATATCTTTTCTCCGCGATCTCCGCGTCTCCGCGTGAGCCCCTATTCCCTGCCCCCGGGCGGGACCAGCCGGGTCCGGCCGGTGAGGAGTTCCTGCATCACGGCCTGTTTGAGCAGGCGGGTTTTGTCCCGCCGCTGCTCCAGGGCTGCCAGTTCCGCGTCCATGTCGGACAGGACTTCGGCGATGGCGGTTTGTTCGGGAATGCTGGGGATGGGCAACGTCAGTTTGGGGATGTTCGTCTTACTGATGCCCGAGACCTTCTTGCCCACCGCATAGAAAAGAAATTGCTGGCGGATAGCGGCAGATTGGAAGCAATATCGCCGATATTCATGGGCCAGTTCGTCCGTCTTGCTCTTCGCGACTATGGTGTGCAGGCCAGCGATGAATGCTTTCGCTCCCTTGTTCACGACAACTACATGCCTGCTCGTCCCTGCTTCATCTTCGGAGGCGTCAACAAAGACCACATCACCGTCATCAAGCAGTGAAGCGGGGGATACGCGTTTTAACGGGACGTTAAGTTTCGGAATGTCTTGAAAGTCGGCATCCGCATCGATCCACGTCTTCGATGAGCCATGAATGTCACCATAGTGAAGGTACAAGTGACCTTCCGCCGAAAGCTGGGCTCTGGAGGCAGAATAGCCGCCGGTGAAGGAGAACAAATCCCCCAGCTGCTTTACCTCCCACTCGCCGTGGAAACCGGGTAGGCGGGTTTGGCCGGTGAGGAGTTGCTGCATGGCGGCCTGTTTGAGGTCGCGCTTCTTGGCGATGAGCCGGTCCAGCGCGGCCAGCAGTCCATCCGCATCGCTCAACGCCTCTGCGATGGCACGTTGTTCAGAAATCGGTGGGACCTGGAATTTCAAGCCGGCAAGGGTGCCTTGGTTGAGGTTAATCATTGTCGTTCCGACGGATGCATCCTCAATGGCCGCAATGATTTGAGGGCTTGAAAGAACTCTTTGAAGAAACCGAGCGTCAATCCCGCTCTCGCATCGTATAATCATTGAGCCAGTGCCGCATAACCAACCGACTTGGTGGATCCGGACAACAGCGCATCGCCCCATATCGCCTCGTCGACCAATAACTATCTCGCCGGCTTTTAAGCGAAAATCACTAAGTCTATTGGCGGCTTCCTCGGCAATACTCATCGTTCGAGTTGGTTTGATTTCGCCATCAACTATGTGCATTGGATTGACGACTGGAATTCCGTCGTCAGTGTAGTCGGATTTGTGGAGTGCACTCCCAAACGGTCCCGTGCGAAAACGAGCGCATTCTCCCAACCTCTCGCATTTCCAATCCTCCGGAATAACCCCCACCTCGGTCTGCTTGTACCCCGGCCTCACTCCCATACCACCCCCATGCGTTGCAGGTGTTCCGCCACCCGGGCAGCGAGGGTGTCGATCTCCGCGGTGAGCTGCGGCAGCGAGGTGGCGTAGCGTTCGGCCAGCACCCGGATGCGCCCGGTGAGGG